>LQAH01000008.1_pt1 | contig 159607 bp, 223 predicted proteins | sample 1535791 | NCBI WGS metagenome assembly LQAH01 (sample SAMN04331585, study PRJNA305678) | bioreactor metagenome | isolation source: bioreactor_4 inoculated with Wadden Sea sediment 2nd replicate of a... | place: Germany:Bremen
AAAAAAGAGGCTATGAGTAGAAATACTATTCATGCCTCTTTTTTTTCAGGAACCTAACTTACTATTCAATTACCCCTTTCTTTAAAATGATATTCGCATATAAAGAAGGTTCACTCGTTGCAATAATTGCGTAGGCTTTCTTAGCTCTATCATAGAAACTAAAGCGCTCAATAAAACCAAAATCTTTAAAATGAGAATCTCCTTTTTGCGCTATCGTTCTATAAGTTTCCCAAATTGGAGTCTCTACAGTATCTCCTGGAACTTTTTCCATGAGGAAAGCATTTTGTTCAAAACGGTCTAAAGGAAATAACTCTAAGATAGCTGTTAGGATCTCTGGAACATGAAGACCATCTAAACGAATAAGACGAGAAGCATAAGAAGCAGCCGGGAAGTTTCCATCTCCTATAACAATTTCATCTCCGTGACCCATTTCCATCAATATTTTCAACAACTCTGGAGAGATAAGATGGGGAATATTTTTTAACATATAACTACACTCCTTATAAATTTTTATGATTGCAAAAATAGCTATTGCATGTCATACTACACTTAATGTAAACGTTTTCCACGTTAAACAACATATTCACTATAGCATAGGAGGCGCCATATGGCAAATAATAAGATTAATCTCATAACAGGTGAAAAACGGTATGCTGGAGATCTCCCAAAGATTGGGATTCGTCCTACCATCGATGGAAGAAGACGAGGAGTGAGAGAATCTCTTGAAGAGCAAACCATGAATATGGCAATTGCGGCTGCCACTCTTATATCGTCGAATTTAAGACACTCTAATGGAGAAAAGGTAGAGTGTGTTATAGCCGATACGACTATTGGTGGAGTATTAGAGTCAGCTCAGTGTAAAGCCAAATTCCAAAAAGAAAATGTCGCCGTTACTCTTACGGTTACTCCATGTTGGTGTTATGGAACAGAGACATTTGATGATAACCCTCTTACTATTAAAGGAGTCTGGGGCTTTAATGGAACTGAGCGTCCAGGAGCAGTCTATCTCGCCGCAGTATTAGCAGCTCATGCACAAAAAGGACTTCCTGCCTTTGGTATTTATGGAAAAGATGTACAAGATAATGATGACACCTCTATTCCAGAAGATGTAAAAACAAAAATTCTTCGTTTTGCCCGAAGTGGTCTTGCAGTAGCTACTATGAGAGACAAATCATATTTATCTATTGGTGGGATGTCGATGGGAATTGCCGGATCAATTGTTGATCAAGATTTCCTCCAATCTTACTTAGGAATGAGAAGCGAAGTAGTAGATATGAGTGAGATTGCACGACGTGTTGAGCAAGAAATATTTGATAAAGATGAATTTAATTTAGCAAAAGAATGGGTAAAAGAGAATTGTAAAGAAGAAATTGATACAGTAAATCCAAAAGAATATCAACGAAGTGCTGAGCAAAGAGCAGAAGATTGGGATTATGTTATTAAAATGGTGATGATAGGCCGTGATCTCATGATAGGAAACGAAAAGTTAGCTTCTTTAGGCTTTGAAGAAGAAGCTCAAGGCCATAATGCGATATTCAGTGGATTCCAAGGACAACGCCAATGGACTGATTTTAGACCTAATGGAGATTTCATGGAAACAATGCTTACCACAAGTTTTGACTGGAATGGCATTAGAGAGCCTTTTATTATGGCAACTGAGAATGATTTTTTAAACGGAACTTCAATGTTGTTTGGAAAGCTTCTTACAAATAGAGCCCAAATATTCAGTGATGTAAGAACCTATTGGTCACCTAGTGCTATTGAAAGAGTCACTGGATGGAAACCTGAAGGCAGAGCAAAAAGACGGGTTTATTCACCTTATCAACTCTGGAGCAACAACTCTTGATGCAACAGGGGCTATGAAGGATGAAAAGGGAAACCCATTAATGAAACACTTTTGGGATATTCATGAAGAAGATGTAAAGAATACGTTAAAAAACTCTTCCTTCAGTGTCGCAAATGGGGGCTACTTTAGAGGTGGTGGGTATTCTTCCACATTCTTAACTCGTGGCGAAATGCCCGTGACAATGTGTAGATTGAACCTTGTAAAAGGGTTAGGTCCTGTCATGCAGATTGCAGAAGGATGGACATGTGATATCCCAGATGAAGTATTTGAAAAAATCAACAGTCGTACTGACCCAACGTGGCCAACTACATGGTTCGTTCCACGACTCGATGAGTCTAACGCTCCATTTAAAGATGTATATTCTGTAATGGCAGCATGGGGAGCTAACCATGGGGCTATAAGTTATGGTCACATAGGAGCTGATCTTATCACCCTATGTTCTATGCTCCGAATTCCAGTAAACATGCATAATGTGTGTGAAGATGACATATTCAGACCAACAGCTTGGAATGCATTCGGCAGTGAAAAAGAGGGAGCAGATTATAGAGCATGTGCCGCATATGGCCCATTATATAACTAGGTTAATATCCTTGTTTCTTAGAAGGTCACCGATATTGGTGGCCTTTTTTTAATTGAAAAAGAGATGACTTAAATAAAATTAATATGATAAGATACACTTTATGAAAATTTTGATAAAAGATACCCTAATTCTCCCTATGAGTGCACCAGATGTCTATATGACAGGATCTATTGCAATCATGGATGGAAAAATAATTGGAGTTGGATCAATTGATCCATCATTCATCCCTGATACTATCATTGACGGAAGAGATCATATAGCAATTCCAGGACTTATTAACGCTCACACCCATGCGAGTATGCAATACTTTAAAAACTTCAATGACACAGCACCTACCCTTGAAGCATGGTTAAAACAGGTATGGCGATACGAACACGTACTAACTGAAGAAGATATTCTCATTGGTAGTAATGCAGCCATGGCAGAAATGATTATGAGTGGTACTACGTGTTTTGCTGACATGTATTTCTTTAATCAGATAACGGCACAAGCAGCTATTGATAATAAGATGAAGGCAAACATTGGACTAACTCTTTTTGGCGATGAAAAAGAATCTATTAAAAGAATTGATGAATCTCTCACACCTCTCAAACGATTGAGAGATTCAAGCTATGAATTACTGCAATTTGATGTGGCTCCTCATGCAATCTACACCTGCCCTGATAAAACATATGAATTAGCTCAAGCGTTGGCTCTTCAAGAAGACCTTAATCTCCATACTCATGCGAGCGAATCAATATTTGAAGTTGAACAATCAATGAAGAATCATAATCTTAGTCCAGTCGCTTATCTCGATTCTCTTAAGGTGTTAACTCATAGAACGAACCTTGCCCATGTAGTTCACTATATGGAGGGTGATATTGAAATCCTTAAAAGAACTAATTCACACATCATACATAATCCATCAAGCAACTGTAAACTTGGTAACGGAATAGCTCCTATTGCAGAATATGTGAATAATGGAATCCTTGTAGCCCTCGGAACAGATGGATCATCTTCAAACAATACTCTCGATATGTTTAAAGAAATGAGACTCGCGGCTATGATTAGTTCAGCACATACCCACAATCCTATTGCTCTTACTCCTTATGATATACTTAGCATGGCTACAATTAATGGAGCAAAAGCACTCAACAGAGAGAACACAAGTGGAAGTATTGAAGTCGGGAAAGATGCTGATATTGTATTGATCAACACTGATACCCTGCCTTGCCCCTATCAATAACCCATTTAGTGCCGTAATCTTTACAGCAAGTAGTCAAGATGTTGACACAGTTATTATTAAAGGTGATGTTGTATACAAAGATAAAGAGTGTACCTATCTAGATACAGAAAAAATCACATCCACTATTAAAGAGCAATGGAAAGAAATCTTAAAAAGAGTATAGCAAGAAATACATTTTAAGAAAATTAGATTGAGATACTCCTAGATGTATCGTAGAGAAAAACATTGAAGATAAAACATAAGCGAAAGAAGGCTTCTATGTATATTCTTCATCCCGAAGACGCACATGCTTTCTTCGATTTCTTATCTCTCTTTTATACATGGAAGTGGCTACTTTATTTGAGGCAACACATGAATGTGATTCACTTCCTTTACGATAAGAATCATAATAATTTCCATATTTGTTTGTTTTAAAAGAAGTATTTTTTTCGTACAGGCAGTTGCAATGATACCACCAATCTTTTCTCTATAGGCACCTAATTGAGAAAGAAGGCACATCAGCTCATTCTTACCGCAGATATTCATACGTGTAGAAATAAGAAGAGCATCAGCGAGTTCAATAAGGGCAATCTGCTCTGAGACAAACTCGAAAGGAGGAACATCGATAAGAATATAATCATACGTACCTTTTAAGTTGAGCAACGTTTCATTATCAAGATAATTCGTATACCCTAATGAGCTCACCACAGAACTTTTCCCCGGTACCGCAAGATGTAAACAAGGGGTGTCCTCGGATGGAACAATAATCGATTTTCGAAGGAGATATCTTTCTCTGCAAATGAATAAAGCCACTTTTCTTGACTTTTAGACCAAAGTGACGTTCAAGAGAAGGTAACCTGATGTCATTATCAATAAGCAGTACACTATATCCCATCTTTTCCAAACAAATACCAACATTAACTACTATCGAGCTCTTTCCTTCATTAATACCACTACTAGTTACCACAAACACATTATGCTCTTTATTTCTTCCATGAAGAATGTTTGAGGTTATCTGCTTATATCTTTGAGCTAAGCCGCATAAAAGACAAGTTGATTAAAAATTTACAGACATATACCTCAAAAATATTACGACATTAACATCAAATTTGCAATTGCTTTTTTGATTAAATCTGTTAAAATTAACTAAAGCAGGTGATTATATGTATATACACAGATTATTAGAAAAAACACTAAAAGAATATCTAGATACATTTAAAGCTGTTGCGCTAGTAGGACCTAAGTTTTGTGGAAAGACAACATTATCAGAACGTTTTACAAAGTCAAGTATCTATTTGAATCCATTGAACAAAAATGATTACAAGACGATGTTACAATTAAACAAAAATGAAATTTTATCTCCCCCATACCCTAAACTTATTGATGAATGGCAACTTATTCCTGAAATATGGGATGTTATTAGACATGAAGTAGATCACATAGAGGGTAGAGGGTTTTTTATCTTGACTGGATCTTCAGCAGCAAATCTAGATGAAACAGCACATTCTGGGGCAGGAAGAATTAGTCGTTTAACACTTCGACCAATGAGTTTATATGAAACGGGGACGTCATCAGGTGAAGTATCTTTGCATCAGTTATTTTCCAACATTCCTGTGGCTTATAAAAAATGTAGTGTATCAGTTGATGATTATGCGAAGTGGATAATAAAAGGTGGTTGGCCAGAAAGTATTGATGACACAGAACAACAAACTATTAGAAGAATGCAATCCTATATTGATGCTTTGGTGAAAGAAGATATAAATAAAGTAACATCAAAGAAATACAATGAAAATAGAACTAGAAAGATCTTGGAATCTTTAGCTAGGTATACAGCATCTGAAACAACAAATCAAAAAATATTGTCTGATCTATCTGCAATTGAGACTTCTACTGCGGAAAATACACTACTTGATTATTTAGATGTCTTAAACAAGTTATATATTAACGAAGATTTGAAAGCATGGAACCCTAATCTTAGAAGCAAAACAGTCATCAGAAGCACACCTGCAAGGTTTTTCATCGATCCATCGATTGGCGCTTCAGCACTTAAATTAACAAGTTCAAGGTTACTAAAAGATTTTGAAACCTTTGGATTATTTTTTGAAGCATTAGTTGTACGTGATTTAAGAATCTATGCAGAAGTCTTAGGTGGCGAAGTGTATAGATATAAAGATAAATCAGGTTTAGAAATTGACGCAATCATTCAATTAAATGATGGTAAATGGGGTGCTGTTCAAGTCAAAATGGGATCTCACCTGTTCGATGAAGCAGCTGAAAAATTAAAGAAGTTTGCGGATAAAATTGATGTAAGAAAAATGGAAGCTCCTTCTTTTCTTGCAGTTATTTCAGCAACTGAATATGCCTATCAAAGAGAAGATGGTGTATATGTTATTCCCATTGGAATGCTAAGAGATTAATTTATGTATACTTACTAATACAGGGATGATACATTAATCTATATAATGATGCTTTAAAAATTCAGTCTGTTTTCAGATAAGCGTATTGCTATCATATGTAAAAGGGAATATCCTCGGCGTCACGGTTTTAAAACTTTTTCTTCACTCCCATAGACCTCTTCTCAACAACGTAATCAGAGTATCCCATGGCTTTCAAATCCTTCCAGTAAGTAATCTTCTGTACACTCTGCATCTTCTTTTATCTGGAATTTGTTCAGATCTTCACCCGAATGATTTTGCTGTGGAGTTGCTCACCAGATTTCTGAGTGCAGATGAAATTTGTTTGTGTTATAACTATTTACTATCCGACTTCTCTTATTAAATTCTGAATTATTGATTCTTATCATTCGAGTATTCTAAGTACATCTATAAAACAATTTTTAAATTATACTAAGCTAACTTGAGTATTACGCATGTACCTTTTATATAGAATAAGTAAATTGTTATGAGACAAATTCATTTGACTATTGTGTATGAAAGAGAACATCCTTTATCAATTGAATAAACCTCTCTTAAATGAGTATAGTAGGAATCATGGATTTATTTTTAACGTCTTTTATGGTGGTATTTCCTTTAGCACTTTAAGTTGTTTTTAGGTTTTACAATTCGAAAAACTCATTTATTATCTCTTTCTACCTTTAAAGAATTTAATAAACTCATCTTTACATTATTTCTTCCGGTCCTATTATTTTATAATATTTATCATAGTAATATTGGAGAGGATTTTAATGGAAAACTCATTGTATTTGCTATGATTTCACTTACTTTTCTCTTCACCCTCTTTATGATATGTATCCCCAGAATTGAAAAAGAAAATGCGAAAAGAGGGGTCATGATTCAGGCAATGAGTCGAAGCAATTTTATTTTGTTCGGGATCCCTGTTGCCAATGCTCTTTATGGAGAAGGGTCTTTAGGCGAAGCGACAATACTTGTCTCTTTTGTAGTTCCTCTTATTAATGTTTTATCGGTAGTTGCTCTTGAAGTCTTTAGAAATAAAAAGATTGATATAATAAAATATTCAAAGGAATTATTACTAATCCCCTAATTATTGCTTCCATTGCTGCATATTTTTTTGTGTTAACCGAGATTCAACTTCCTAACATAATAGATATGTTTGTTTTTGAGATTGCGAGCATTGCAACACCTATCGCATTAATCATTTTAGGAGGGTCTGTTACTTTCCATTCGATTAATCATAATAAAGTTCAATTAAGTGTTGCAATTGCGGGAAAACTCATTATTGCACCTCTTATCGGCATCACAGCTGCAATTATTTTGGGATTCAGAAATGAGAGTTTGGTAATTCTTATGGCGATGTTCTCTTCCCCAACTGCAGTATCTTCTTACTCTATGGCTCTTAGTATGGATGGAGATGCTGAATTAGCTGGCTTAATTATACTGTTTACCACATTTTTATCGATAATTTCTCTCTTTTTCATCACTTTTACCTTACTAGCAGTAGGTCTAATATAATGTATTGATGTGTAAATATACAAATATATTTAAAAAATATGCATAAATATACTTTACTAATGAACCATAATTTTGGTAGAGTATGTTGCACTATTGAGGTATACCTAAATATTCAAGGAGTCATACATGAGACCTGCCACAGAACAAATGTTTCTATCCATGAAACAAAAAGACCCACATCAAATTGAATTCCACCAAGCGGTACAGGAATTCTTATTTTCTATTGACAAAATAATCGATGATGTTCCTCACATCACCTATCACAAAGTCATAGAACGGATGATTGAACCAGAAAGAGCTATCATATTTAGAGTTCCTTGGATAAACGATGAAGGATCGTTAGAAATCAATAGGGGTTTTAGAGTTCAAATGAATAGTGCTCTTGGTCCATATAAGGGTGGATTACGTTTTCATCCTTCTGTAACCTCAGCATCATAAAATTCCTAGCCTTTGAACAAACATTCAAAAACAGTTTGACAGGTCTCTCATTAGGTGGTGGAAAAGGTGGAAGCGATTTTGATCCAAAAGGGAAAAGTGATGCAGAAGTAATGAAGTTCACTATGAGTTTTATGACAGAGTTACAACGTCATATTGGTCCTTTTACTGATGTCCCAGCAGGAGATATTGGTGTTGGTGGAAGAGAAATTGGTTACTTATTTGGACAATATAAAAGATTAAGAAATGAATTCACTGGAGTTCTTACAGGAAAAGGTCCTTCATGGGGAGGTTCTTTCATCCGACCAGAGGCAACAGGATATGGAGCTGTCTATCTAGCTGGAGCGATTCTTGAAGATAATAAGGACTCCTTTGATGGAAAAGTTGCCTTAGTGAGTGGGTCAGGAAATGTTGCACAATATACTGTTGAAAAGCTTAATCAAACTTAATGTAAAGGTTGTGACTTTGAGTGACTCATCTGGATGTATTTATGATCCTGATGGAATTGATAATAAAAAACTTGCATTTGTAAAACAACTAAAGAATGTACAACGAGGAAGAATTGCATCCTATGTAGAAAAATATCCAAGTGCAGAATACATTTCTCATAATGGAAACCTTGATTACAATCCAATTTGGAATTTTCCTGCAGATCTTGCATTCCCTAGTGCAACTCAAAATGAGATTAACGCTAAAGATGCACAACATCTTGTTGATAACAACATAAAGTTAGTTGCAGAAGGGGCAAATATGCCTACCTCTATAGAAGGAATAAACATTTTCTTAGATAACAATGTTCTATTTGCTCCTGCAAAAGCAGCAAATGCTGGTGGTGTTGCTGTAAGTGGATTAGAAATGGCTCAGAACTCTTCAAGAGTACAATGGAGTGCTAAGAAAGTAGATGATGAATTATTAAAAATCATGAAAGGAATTTATAAGAACATCTCAACAGCTGCTAGTCAGTATAGTACGAAAAGCAACTTGGTTGATGGAGCAAATATTGCTGGATTCTTAAAAGTAGCGAATGCAATGATAGATCAAGGTTATGTATAGAAGTTGTTAATAAGAGTTACCAAAGAGGGGTCATCAAGGCTCCTCTTTTTTCTTTGGAGATCTATATGAATGGTGTTCTCTACTTTCATAGGGCTTTTTGATAATTGCACCACGACATCTGCTAGCAAGAGAGCTTCATGGATATCATGAGTAACAAAAAGTGTTGTTTTCTTATCTCTTTCATAGAGTTGTGTAAAAGAATCAACAAGTGACCAGCGTAGTTTTGCATCGAGTGACTGAAAAGGTTCATCAAGTAGCATGACTTTGGAAGGAAACGCAAAAGACCTTGCGATTGATACTCTTTGTCTCATTCCACCAGAAAGCTGTGGTGGTGTGAGATTCATATATTCTCCTAATTCAACTAACTCCAAATACTCCTTTGCTATTATCTCTCTTTTCTTTTCACCGCTAATGTAGGGTCTTAGGACAATGGTAATATTTCTTAGGATACTCAACCATGGGAAAAGACGTGGTTCCTGGAATAGGAAACTTACATTTCCTTCTTCACCTTCTTCTCTAATAATCTCTCCACTATCATGGACTTCTATCCCTCCCACAATCTTTAATAAGGTTGTTTTACCACAACCAGATGGTCCAACAAGAGCAACAATGGAAGATGTAGGAATCTGTAATGAGAACCCTTCAAGGACCGATACAGAGCCCTGTTGTGTAGGGAATGCTTTGTATAGCGAATCTATTACCATATAAGCTCCCTAGTTTCAGAAAAATTCTTTCTATTTCTATATCGAGTAGTTTCTTTTAAGAAGATTGAGAAAAGGAGATCACTTAAAGCAGTGAGTAAAATTGCTATAATAGTCCAAGAGATAACTTGTGCAGTTTCTAAGTTCACTTGTGCTAAGCTCATTTTCGAACCCACTCCAAAGGTGGGAACAGTGAGAACTTCTGAGGCAATGATTACTTTCCATATCATTGATAGTGTACTTTTTGATCCTGTAATAAGGTATGGAGCCATTGAAGGTATGTGAAAGTGAAAGAATCTCGTTCTTCTTGAAAACTTATATACTTTCGTCACTTCATGCAATTCTTTTGAGATGTGATGGACACCTTCTTCTACTTGAACAAACATGACAGGGAATCCCATTAAAAATGCGCTAAATATTGGGACAGTTCCACTTGTGAACCAGATGAATGCTAATAGGATAATTGCCATTACTGGGGTTGCTTTACAAATCACTAAAAGTGGAGTCAAAAAAGATTTCATGAATGGGAAGAATCCACTTAATAATCCCAAAAAGGTAGAAACAGAGACAATAATAATAAAACTCATTCCCCCACGAACTAGTGTTGTTGATACATTTTCCCAAAATGTTGGATTATTCACAATTCGTATTAATGCTTCAAGAGTTTCCATTGGGGAAGGAAGTAAGACAGGTATGTTCAGCAACTTTGCTCCTATGTACCAAGACAATAGGAGCAATAAGGTAGAGGCGACGACAATGAGTTTATTTTTCCAGGTAGAAATCTTCATCAGGTACCGCTGAACCTATTGATTCGTAATCAAATCCATAGAGAATGTTGTAATACATATCAATACTTTCATATGCTTCAAGGGCTGGTATATATCCTAAATTACAATTAGGAATGCTTAGTTTAGCAAGTTCGGCACTCATAATTTCTTGTTTTTCGATTTCTTGGGCAGCCTCTTGTACATGTGTGTTAACCCAATCTATACTCATTTCACTTCATTAAGCGCTTTTTCAAGTACTTCTGGATGTGCTTCTATAAATGAATCTCTAACAACGAGAACTGTCATTGGATAATTAGGCGTTCCTGTAAGAGCCCCCCATAAACTTTGATAATCAAGGAGTATTATTGTATTGGGTTGTTTTGCCTTTGCCATTGAAAGAAATGGTTCAGGAAGAACTACAAATTCCCTTTTTCCAGCAATATACATCTGAGTAGCTGAGCTGGAGAGGAAATTGAATAGTCTAGTGTCACAAAATCTGTAGTATTAAATCCAAAAGCAGTGAAAAAGATTTGTGTAAGCTGATCAGGAGTACCGCCAACACCAGGTATTGCAATAGATTTATTCTCTAAATCAGGAAATTCAATGATGGTTGGATCTGTGGTGATAAATTGGAGCATCCCTTCCCCTGTGACAGCAGCTAATTTTATTCCTACCCCTTTTGCATAGAGATTTGCTGCAACGTTAGTTGGTAAGGCTGCCATATCGAGTTCACCATTTGCTAATTTTGCTACAACTTCATTAAAAGAGGAGTGAACTTTCACATTAAATGAAGTGAGTTCATCAATAACTCCATTTTTCTGTGTAAGTCCAGCTACGCCAAACCCACTTGGACCTTTCATAACACCTAAATTTACTACTACTCTATCACGTTCATTCTGTGCTTCTTGTACAGCTTGTGAGGAAAGAGAAGTAACTACCAATACTATCATCAAGAAAGTAATGATAACTTTTTTATGAATCGAATACCTATTCACTCTAAGCTCCATTTGTCCATTTGTAAGGTGGACCCCTTCATCTTTTATTCAACGATTACTTTGAAGTATCGTTTTTTACCTGCCTTCAAAAGAAGGAATCCCTCTTCATCAAGCCAAGTACTATCAATGACGATTTTAATATCGTCTAATTTTTTATCATTAATAGAGGCTCCACCTTGAGAAATAAGACGTCTAGCATCCCCATTAGTGCTACATAAATCTGTCATCGCAAATAGTTCAATAGCTCCGATGCCTTCTTCTAATCTATCTTTTTCTAGTGTAATGAATGGAAGTCCTTCTGTCGAGACTACTTTATGAGAACCAAACATAGCCTTGGCAGCACTAAGGGCTTTATCAGCTTCTTCTTCACCATGAATAATCTTGGTCTGTTCAAATGCCAATCTCTCTTTTGCTTCATTAATATTCCTGTTCACATCTTCATACTCTTTGATTTCATCAAGTGATAAGAAAGTGAAGAGTTTTAAGAATTTGATAACATCTTCATCATTCACATTTCTCCAGTATTGGAAAAAATCATAGGGACTGAACATTTCAGGATCTAGGAAGACTGCACCTTTCTCACTTTTCCCCATCTTTTGACCGTCACTACGTGTGATAAGATTAAAAGTGAGGCCATAGCTATCTTTTCCTTCAATTTTTCGAATCAATTCAATCCCAGCAACAATATTTCCCCATTGGTCATCTCCTCCAATTTGAAGTGTTGCATTATGTGTTTGGTGTAATACTAAAAAGTCGTACGATTGGAGGAGTTGATAATTAAATTCAATAAAACTTAATCCCTCTCTAATCTCTGTTTATAACTTTCAAATGTAAGCATTCTGTTTACAGAGAAATGGCGACCGATGTCACGAAGAAATTCGATGTAGTTTAGCTTTCCGAGCCAATCATAATTATTCAACATAATAGCATGCCCTTTGTTAGGGTCTTTATGGTCACTAAAGTCTACAACTGTTCCCAATTGATCTTTTAAAGCTGCACTGTTTTGTTGAATCTGTTCAACAGTGAGCATTTTTCTCATTTCTGTCTTTCCAGAAGGATCACCAATTAAGCTTGTTCCCCCTCCTACTAGAGCAATAGGATTATGCCCATGTTCTTGAAGATGGTGCATTGCAAAGAATGGAACCATATGACCTATATGAATACTTCTTCCAGTTGGGTCGACTCCTAGATAAAAGGTAAGCTTCTCTTTATCCATTCTGTCACTAAGTTCTTCACTATGTGTACATTGTTTAATAAATCCTCTGTCTTGGAGTACTTGTAATGCCGAATTCATATCTACCCTCTTTTATAATTCTTTGATGCGTTCATCAGGTGACTTGTGAGAGAATCTATCGCTACTCTCTCTTGCTCCATTGAATCTCTGTATCGAACTGTTACTGTGTATCTGTGAGTGTTTGGTAATCAAGTGTTACACAATATGGTGTTCCAATTTCATCCATTCTTCGATATCTTCTCCCGATAGCTCCACTTTGATCATAAAAGGTGGCAAAGTCTTCTCGTAATTCTTTTTCCAATTTTTGTGCTTTTTCACTAATTCCATCTTTCTTCACAAGAGGAAGGACAGCAACGGTGATTGGTGCAATCTTAGGATGGAAATGTAGAACGGTTCTTGTATCACCATCAGGAAGCTTCTCTTCTTCATATGCATCACTAAGGGCCATAAGAACATTTCTTGTGAGACCTGCTGAAGTTTCAACAACATATGGGACATATCTTTCATTTGTTTCTTGATCAAGGTACGACAAGTCTTTTCCACTAAAGGTTTGGTGTTGAGTCAAATCATAATTCGTTCTGTTATGAACTCCTTCAAGTTCTTGCCAACCCATTGGGAAAAGGAATTGTATATCGTATGCATCTTTTGCATAGAACGCGAGTTCATCATCTCCATGTTTATGCCATCTAAGGCTTTCAGGATTAATTCCCATTTTATGATAGAATGCCATTCTTTGTTCTTTCCAAAAATCAAACCACGTTTCATCTTCTCCCGGTTTTACAAAATATTGCATTTCCATTTGTTCAAACTCACATGAACGGAAAATAAAGTTCTTTGTAGTAATCTCATTTCTGAAAGATTTTCCTACCTGAGCTATCCCAAAAGGGATTTTCACTCTTGAAGATTGAACAACATTCTTAAAATCTGCATAAATTCCTTGAGCAGTTTCTGGTCTAAGGTAGACCACGCTTGATGAGTCTTGTACTGATCCCATATGGGTAGAGAACATTAAGTTAAAGTTTCTAGGTTCAGTAAAAGAGTCTTTTGATCCACAGTTCTGACATGGTGCAGATAAATCTATTTGGTCACTTCTAAACCTGCTTTTACAGACTTTGCAATCAACCATGGGGTCTGTGAAATTTGAGATATGACCACTTGCTTCCCATACTTTTGGATGCATGAGAATTGATGCATCAAGTCCAACGATATTATCATGCATCTGAGTCATCTCTTTCCACCAGAAGTCTCTGATATTATTTTTTAATTCAACCCAAGTGGACCATAATCCCATGCGCCACTTAGGCCTCCATATATTTCGCTTGATTGATAGATGAATCCTCTTCTTTTACAGAGGGAGACGATTTTGTCTAGTGTGTTGTTCTCAGCCATTTTTTACCTCAGTTTCTAATAGTGTTATTGCGTTATTAATTCGTTTTAGTGCTTTTTCCCATCCTAATGCTCTGATTGAGTCAAACAAAGGAGGTGATACAGATGAAGTGGTGACACTCACCCTTATTGGCATAAAGACCCCATTTACTTTTATATTGAGATTTGAAGCGAGTTGCATTAGATGTTCTTCTATCACTTCATCTGTTTGATCTTTATACTGAAGTAGAATAACATAAGCTCCTTTTAGAGCTTTATAGGTTTCTTCTAGACTTTGCTTTTTGGGTACCAAGTCTGTTGCCTCTTTGACTTCATCCTCTGTGTAGAGAAATTTTACCATTTCAACAACATCACTTAACACTTTTAACCGTTCTTTAATGAGTGGAATAATTGAAAGGAATTTGTCCTTTTCGTTATCTGTACATTCTAATGAGATATAATTATTTTTTTGCATGTAAGGAAGGAGAAGAGAAAAAAGTTCTTCATCACTCTTTCTCTAATATACATCCATTATACCAATCAAGTTTCTTATAATCAAACACACCTGGTGCCTTATTTATCTTTTCTAAGGTAAAGAGTTCACACAGTTCTTCTTCACTAAAAAACTCTTTTTTATCATCATACGACCACCCTACCATAGATACATAATTGAGAAGAGCTTCAGGGAGATACCCATTTTCTTTAAAATCTTTTACTGCGGTTGATCCGTGACGTTTTGAAAGTTTCTTCCCATCTTTTCCCATGACCATTGGCAAGTGACAATAAAGAGGTGGTGTCCATCCAAATGCTTCATAGATAAGTACATGAAGAGGACCAGAAGGAATCCACTCCTGTGCTCTCATAATATGAGTAATATTCATCATATGATCATCTATGACGTTTGCGAGGTGGTACGTTGGAAATCCATCACTTTTTAAAAGAACTGGATCGGGGTTCACGTCTTTTATTTTTTCTCGTGATATCACCCATAAGTACATCATGAAATGTAGTTTTTCCATCTGTTGGAACTTTTAGGCGAATGACAAAGGGTTTACCCATCTTCTCATTCTCATCAATCTCTTGTTGACTAAGATGTCGACACTTTCCATCATATCCGATCTGTTTACTTTTGTTGACAGTCTGTTCTTCCCTCAGGGCATCGAGTCTTTCACTCGTACAAAAGCATTTGTAAGCTTTTCCCTTTTCAATGAGTTCGTATGCAGCATTTCGATAGAGTTCAGCTCGTTCGCTTTGAATGTAAGGAGCATAAGGGCCTCCCTGGACAGGTCCTTCATCAGGATTGATATTTAGCCAAGAGAGCGTGTCATATAAGTCTTGGATAGCTTCATCTGAAGATCGCTCTTGATCAGTATCTTCAATACGTAAAATAAATTTACCCTTTTGAGAACGGGCAAAAAAATAATTAAATAATGCTGTCCTAATTCCTCCAATATGTTGCAACCCTGTTGGAGACGGGGCATAGCGAACTCGAACGTCCATATAATCACCACCTAAATTCTGTTAATAAAAAAAGTCTATATAATGATACGTTTTAACGTAAAAACGCAAAAGTAGCAACAACCCAATACAATTTCAAAGGAGTCAACTATAAAGAATCTCTTTTGAAAAGCTTATATGTGTTCTCATAATTTGTTCAATTCAATAGGGAAAGAACTGTGATACTCATACAACTAAATATGGAAAAGTAATCAAATTACTCTCAATTGCTACCCATTCATTCTAAACACACGATGAAATGAGGTTAATAGAAGATATAATGAACAATTCATATAGATATATTGAAGAATGATGTATCTCTAATGAAATTTTTTATCAATATTTTTCATATATTTTCTTTTTTTGAAAATTTCTGGACAACAGCATCTTTGTGTGATATCGTTCTTTCATACACCAAATTCTACAAATAATTCTTTCAAAGACATTTGGTATTCAGGAGGCTTCAATATGAAAAAAATGACTGGCATTGCATTAACACTATTAATAGTAATTTCATTAATGGGTTGTGCAACAATGAACGACCAACATCAATCAGAAATGTATTCTGGAGAAAAAGATTCAATCTACTTGCTAGAATATTTCAGTATTCCTATGATGGAAGGAACAATTGATACTATTGCTTTTGATAGTGCAATGGATGCTGTGTTACAAAGAGATGTAGTTGATGAAGATAATTTTAATGTCTTTATTTCTCTTATAGAGGCTACTAATTTAAGTGAATTAGCAGCAACCTACACTTCAAGTAAGGCATCAATAAGACTTGAACAAGCAGGAATCACTTCTACTGATCCAGCTATTGCTCCATATGTGGCATGTGCTCTAGATGCACATCTTGTCACACCGATGGTTGCAAAGGAATTATTAGAATCTCCTACCCTAAGCGCAGACATGGCAACATACCTTCTTATGCAAGTTGCAAAAGCAAATGGATTAAGTCGTAATGGGATAGGGAATATTAGTGATGAGGATATCTTAGAGAAGATTTCTTTAGCATTTAATGGATATACACTTTTTTTCTGATAATAATTTAGATGAAATTGGGGCTCTTGCTGTTCAACAAAAGGCTTCAACAGGGTATAACTTGAAAAAGGATTCCGATAGAGCAAATTTCTTATCATCCTATACAATTAAATATGGTCATAGTGATGAAACTCATCTAAAACAATTAGTTGTACTTCTCAATAGTGAAGATATTGATGCAAAAATTCAAATTGAGCCAAAAGTATCTGTATATGAATACCTCCTTGACTGGGGTCCTGTCCCAGAACCAAGTCCATTCTATTCAGTTCTTCAATTTAGTGATGACTTATACTTAGCATATGCTGTAGAATACGATGTAAAATTCGAAATTTGAAGATGTTGCAGACCTGAAAAAGTTTGATGGAATTATTAATACATATTCAAAGAAGAATGATGCGAATCAAGCAGAAGGTAGTGATGTTAAGCTCATAAAAGGAGCATGGTGGCAACCTCTTTATAGTGCAACATTCAATCCTGATGAACAGGCTTACAAAGAAATTGTTGATTGTGTATTGTCAGAGGACGGGTATTCAATTCACCCATTTAGCCTTAAAGAAACCTCACAAGATCTTGTGAATGCATTAGAAGAATTAAGTGGATTAGACGTAAGTGTTGAACCATTTTATGTAAACAATGCTTTTTATCGCTATCTTACAGGTGAAGATTACCAATAAACTTTCATAAAGGTGGTTCCATATGATTCCCTACGTACGGCAAAAGAAGATATATGATTATTTGAAAATTCATCGAATAGTGTATTTACAAGAACTTTCTGATTACACACAAGTATCTCTTCCAACTGTACGTAGAGATGTCAAAAAGCTAGAAGAAGAGGGAAAAATTATCCTTCTTAATGGTGGTGGAGTAAAATTAAGTGAGCAGCTTGATCACTCTGTGACAAATAGATTAGAAGTAAACCTAGAAGAGAAGCTTCTCATCTGTACAAAAGCTGCAACTTATATACACCACAACGATGTTATCTATCTTGGCCCAGGAACCACCGAAAACTATCTCATCGGATGTTTAAAAGGGAAAGATGTCACTGTAGTTACTAATGGAATTTTTCACGCGAGAAAACTCGTTGAGAATGATATCAATACAGTGATTATTGGAGGGAAACTAGAGAATAGTTTTCAATAACATACGGACCTTCTGTTTTTGATGAAATCAGTAATATAAATTTTACCACGTGTATAATTGGAGCAAGTGGAATCACAGAAAATGGAGTAAGCTCGTTTGATAAAGATGTTTCTGTCATTAATAAGAAAGTAATCGAACAAAGCAAAACTCGAATATTGATTGTTGATTCATCAAAATTCAATAAAGACTCATCCTTTATATTTGCTTCTGTTGAGGATTTTGATTACATCATCACCACAGATAAAGCAGACATTCGTTTTGAAAATAAAGAACACATAGTGCTAACTCATGTACATCATGTTGATCATTCGTAGAGCACTATACTAATAGAAAGGGTTAATTAACTATGAATAAAGCAATCATTGGAGGAACTGGAGTAAGTTCTCTTCCTCATCTAGAAGGCCCATTTACAACTCATACGCCTTATGGAGATGTAGAGACATTTACTTTTAGTGTGAATGGAGAAAAAATTCTTTTTCTTCCACGCCATGGCAGTGCACATACTACCCACCCATATGATACCCTATAGAGCACATATCTTTGCCCTAAAAGAATTAGGAATTTCTTATATCTATGCCTTGGCAACAAGTGGATCAATTCACCCTCATATCGGCGTTGGATCTATTGTCGTAATCGATGATTTTCTTGATTTCACACATGGAAGAATAAAAACGTATTTTGATGGGAAAGATTCTATTGTTGCACATACAGATATGAGTGATCCCTATTGTTCAAATTTACGGAAGCTATTCATTGAAAAAGCTTATCAGAAAAAAATCAATATTGTTGACCATGGTGTCTACGTCTGTACCGATGGACCACGATTTGAAAGCAAAAGCGAGATTAATATGTATAACATACTCAAAGGAGATATTGTTGGGATGACTGGTATCCCAGAAGTATTCCTAGCTAAAGAATTAGGTATGTGTTATGCATCTATTGGTCTTATCTCAAACATGGCGTGTGGAGTGAACAATGAAAACCTTGCTTCTATCGATCATAAAAGTGAAATAATTCAAGCTAAAAACGATACGATAGATATTATTGTTGACCTATTTAGTTCTAGCGATATCAATCAAAAAACATGTGAATGTACTTCCTCTGTGTTGTACTTATCATAATCAACATATAATACAGGAGACCCTACTATGAATACAGTTATACCCGTCATGTTAGATACAGATGAAAAAGCCCTTTATCTACTTGATCAGACTCAATTACCTGAAAAGGAAATTTTTCTTGTTCTCGACAAAAGAGAAGATATTTTTGAAGCCATTTTAAAACTACGTGTTAGAGGGGCTCCTGCAATAGGCATTGCAGCAGCTTTTGGGATGTATGTATGTTTATTACATGGGAGTTATGAGAGTGTAGATGAATTGGTAGAGGACGCAGCTTCCTTAAAAGCATATCTAGGCTCTTCAAGGCCGACCGCTGTTAATCTTTTTGGGCTCTTGATAGGATGGAGAAAAACTTCTTGATGTCGCGAAACGACAAGATGTCACTATAGAGTTGATTCTTTCTTCTCTTAAGGAAGAAAGTAATGCAATCTTTAAAGAAGACCAAGAGATGTCTAAAGCAATTGGAGAACATGGTCTTGCATTATTTAAAAAGGGAATGGGAATAATGACTCATTGTAATGCTGGTGGCCTTGCTACTAGTGGATTTGGAACAGCCCTTGCCCCTATCTATCTTGGAGAAGAACGAGGGTATGATTTTACAGTCTATTCAAATGAAACACGTCCCCTTTTACAGGGATCTCGACTTACATCCTATGAACTAAGTAAAGCAGGAATTAAAGTTACTGTACTTTGTGATAGTATGGCCTCAATTGTCATGAAAATGGGTAAAATTGATGCTATTATCGTGGGAGCTGACCGAATTGCAGCTAATGGCGATGCTGCTAATAAAATTGGTACTTCTGGTGTTGCTATTATTGCAAAAGAATATGGTATTCCATTTTATGTTGCAGCGCCAACCTCCACATTTGATCTAGAGACTCTCACCGGAGATGATATCCCTATTGAAGAAAGGGATGGAGAAGAAGTCGTTAATGGATTTGGAAGGAGGACTGGACCAGAAGGAATTAACGTGTTTAATCCAGCATTTGATGTCACCGATGCTTCCTATATAACTGGGATAATTACCGAAAAAGGGGTAATTACTGACATAACTACAGAGAATGTAAGAAAACATGTAACTCAGTAGCCTTTTCATAAAAAGAGTCGTTGTATACAGTGAGAGAAATTAGATTCACTCGTTTCTAAATTTCTCAACTTTATCATATGAAAAAATTTGTTTTAAGGGAGAAGAAAATGAAAAAATTAGCTTTAGTACTCACACTTGTATTAATTACAACAGTGATGTTCGCATCCGGTAGCAAAGAATCTGCAACAACAGAACAGGGATTGAATATTGCTATTATTACAACCCCTTCAGGAGTTGATGATGGATCTTTTAATGAAGATAACTACAATGGTATTCTAGCCTTCATTGAGAAGAACCCAGGAGCACAGGTTACTCCTATTAGAGAACCTAGTGGAGATGTCGCAATGGCATTAAAAAACAGCAGCTGATGTAGTAGCTGATTATGATGTCCTCGTATGTACAGGATTCCAATTTGCAGGGATTGGTCAATTAGCTATTGAAAATCCTGAAACAAAATTTATCTTAGTAGATACATTTCCTTCAGATGCACAAGGCAATACTCTTGAACTTCCAAATGTATATGCTATGCAATTTGCAGAACAAGAATCTGGTTTCTTTGCTGGTGTAAGTGCAGCTTTAGAAACAAAGAGCAATAAAGTTTCTGTATTAAATGGTGTTGCCTATCCTTCTAATGTTAACTATCAATATGGATTTGAAGCTGGAGTAACATATGTAAACTCAATATTCAATAAAAATGTCAAGGTTATAGAACTTCCTAGTCAAGCAGGAACCGATGTAACTGGAGCTAATGTTGGTGGTAACTATGTTGGTTCATTTGCAGATGAAGCTAGCGGAAAAATCATTTCAGAACAATTAATCGAACAAGGAGTAGACATCCTGTTTGTAGCAGCTGGGGCCTCTGGTAATGGAGCATTTACCGCTGCAAAAGAGAGCAATGGCCAGCTTAAAGTAATTGGTTGTGATGTTGACCAATGGAATGATGGTGAATATGCAAATAACAACGTAGTACTTACAAGTGTCCTTAAGAAAATGAGCTTGAATGTAGAAAGAGTATTAACCTCAATACAAAACGGAACATTCAAAGGTGGAAATATGTTATTGAAAGCAGATTCTGATTCTACGGGATATGTAAAAGCATCGAACCGCAATCAGTTAGCTTCTTCAACTATTGAAAAACTTGAATCAGCTTACAATGAAGTTAAGAGTGGAAACATTGTACCTCCTTCTAACTTCGGCGGTTTTACACCAGATGAGTTTACTGTTAACTAATAAGAATTAGTGAGAAAGGGGGGGAATCCCCCCCCTTTAGAAGTCTATTGTATTAAGTGGTAATTAGGAGCATAACACATGACGCCCTTGATTGAATTTAAACATATTACCAAACGCTTTCCTGGAATTGTTGCTAATGATGACATCTCTTTTGATGTAAAAAAAGGGGAAATATTAGCAATTCTTGGTGAGAATGGGGCTGGAAAGTCTACCTTGATGAGTATGCTTTTCGGGATGTACCAACCAGATGGTGGTGAAATACACCTGCATGGGAAGAAGGTAGTTATCTCATCTCCTACTGTGGCAAATGCCCTTAGTATTGGTATGGTACATCAACACTTCATGCTTGTTGAGGATCAAAGCATTACTGAAAATATTATTTTGGGGATTGAACCACTAAAAAGGAAGTTTCACATCTTTCCTTATGTAGACCTTGTTAGTGCTAATAATAGAGTGAAAGAGATTTCACAATTATATCAACTTGAAGTGAATCCAACCGATATTATTAAAGACATTCCAGTTTCGACTCGTCAAAGAGTTGAGATTTTAAAAATGCTCTATAGAAATGCTGAAATACTCATCTTTGATGAACCAACGGCTGTCTTGACGCCTCAAGAAATTGATTCACTCCTCAATATCATCAAAAATCTTAGAGATGATGGAAAAACTATTATTCTCATTACTCATAAATTGGATGAAGTGATGAAAATCGCAGATCGTTGTGCAATTATCTGTAAGGGCAAACTAGCGGGTCTCCTGAATACAAAAGAGACAACTATTAAAGAGATTTCTGCGCTCATGGTAGGGAGAGAGGTTTCTTTAGGGATGATTCATAGTGAACATACTATTAAAGATCTTGTACTCGATGTTAAGAATCTCACGGTAATCTCAGATGATAACATTACTTTAGTTGATGATGTATCTTTTAAAGTTCATTCTGGTGAAGTCTTTTCGATTGCTGGAGTTTCGGGAAATGGGCAAGTTGAGATAGCAGATGCTATTGCAGGTCTCATTCCCACTAAAAGTGGAAGTGTGAAACTTTTAGGAAAGGAACTCATAGGGAAAGACATTCGCTATCGAACTGAACAAGGGATGAGCTATATACCTGAAGATCGCCACTCTGTAGGACTTATCCTTGATTTTAACCTAAGAGAAAATCTTCTTTTTAAAGAATATTACAAACCTCCTTATTGCAATAATAGAGGAATTTTGAATTTTAATGAAATGAATACGACAAGTGAAAAACTCATCGTTGATTTTGATATTAGATGTAGTAATGGAAGAAAAACACTAACAAGAAGCATGAGTGGTGGAAATCAACAAAAAGCAATTATTGCCAGAGAAATACACCTTTCTTCCACATTTCTCATATTTGTGCAACCAACTAGAGGTCTTGATATTGGTGCTATAGAATCAATTCACCATCGCATCGATGACTTACGAGCTCAAGGAAAGGCGATTCTCCTTATATCATTAGAACTTGATGAAATTATGGAACTTTCTGACACAATTATGGTGATGTACAATGGAAAAGTACAAACAATTAAAGAAGCAACTAGTGTGACAAAACTGCAAGTTGGTGAATATATGATGGGGGCCCATGTTGAAAAAAAATAATTATTGGAAAAAGTTCTTTGTTTTCTGCTGTGGTCCTGGAAAACATCAGCTATTAAGAACTTCTCTTTTTTGTATCGTTGTTAGCCTATTTACAGGAGCACTTCTTCTCCTTGTATTAGGGAAGAATCCACTCGAAGCATATAAAAGTATTCTTCAAGGAGCTGGACTTTTACCAAAGCTTCGCTATGCAGGGAAAAAAAGCCAGCTTACAGATTTTATGAGTCTCTTAAATTACACTACTCCAATGATATTTGCGGCTTTATCAGTTGCAGTAGCCTTGAAAAGTGGCATCTTTAATATCTGTGTTTCAGGTATTATGGTTATTTCTGGATTTATGGCTACTATTGTAATTGGCTATACCTCAATAGACCCAATTCTTGCAAAAATATTAGTAATCATCATTGGAATGAGCGTTGGCGCCATAGTTGGGGCTCTTATTGGTTGGCTTAAATACAAATTCAATATGAACGAAGTGGTTGTCGCCATCATGCTTAACTATATTATTAGCTATGTAGTAAGTTTTTTCATACAAACAAGATTTGTTGATCCAATTAGTAGGCAATCTGTGGAGATAGGACAACATGCACGTCTCACCCTTTTTAACTATGAAACTTTTGGATTGAAAATGGAGATACCACTCATGTTCCCCATTGCAATTCTTGTCGTGTTAGTTCTTAGGTTTCTCATTAACAAGACAAAATTCGGATTCGAGCTACAATCTGTAGGAGTAAATACGAAAGCCTCAAAATATGCTGGAATTCATGTTGGTAAGATTCTTGTATCTACTATGATAATAAGTGGAGCCTTGCTGGTCTTGCTGGTGTGACGTTCTACGTTGGAACGAATGCTTCAATCCAGCCACGAGTCCTCCCTTCATTAGGTTTTGATGCTATAGCTGTTGCACTTCTTGGCAATTTGACCATGATAGGAAGCATGTTTTCATCTCTTCTTGTAGTCATATTTGATCGAGGAACGACATATATGTCTTCTCGATTATCTGTTCTAAGAGAAATTGCAGCTGTTATTACAAGTATATTACTCTTATTTAGTGCAATTGGAATATTTTTCAGGTCTATTGCAAACAGATACTCACAAGAGATGGAAGGAGAAAAATAGATATGGATACTATTATTATTAATGGATTAGCATTTTCCTTACCTCTTTTTATTATTGCAATTGGAGGGATTTATAGCGAAGGAAGCGGTACTATTAACTTAGCGCTCGAAGGGTTGTTAGGATTTGGAGCATTCTTTGGAGGGTTATGTGTTGCTATATTCACCACTTTTATACCAATTGATTCAACACTTCTCATTTACCTTTCTCTTCTTTTTGCCATGGTTGGTGGAGGCCTTCTTGCAGCTCTTCATGGTCTGATGTGTATCAAATTTAAAGCGAATCAAGTAATCAGTGGTGTTGTGATAAATATGTTAGCGGTCTCTCTTACTGCATTTCTAGCAAATCAAATCAATGGCTCTTTATTTGGTCAGGCTTCTAATAAATTCCAATTAGAAATTTTTCCTAAAGCGACAATCCCATTTATTTCAGAAATCCCCATCATTGGTGCTTTTTTTACAGAATTCTATACATATCAGATTATTATAATCGTGATTGCCCTTTTATGTGGTATATCCTCTATAAAACACCTATAGGGATGAGAGTAAGAGCTTGTGGTGATAATCCTCAAGCAGTAGCTGCATCGGGAGGTAATGTCAATCGAATTCGTTTTTGGTCTACCATTGTAAGTGGAGCACTAAGTGGTCTTGGAGGAATGAGTTTCGCATATTCAATTTTCACCAATTTCTCACCAAGTATTTTTATGGGATTTGGATATCTTGCTATTGCTGCCTATATTTTTGGAAGCTGGAAAATTGGAAGGACATTTCTTGCATGTATATTGTTTGGATTTGCACGAAGTGGTGGATATATGTTAGTTCAGAAACTACAACTTCCTAGTTCGTATAGTGATCTCGTGCTCACCCTTCCCTACATATTAACCCTAGTACTTCTTATCTTCTTTTCTAAAGTAATCATCCTCCTAGAGCATTAGGAGAGCCGTATGATCCTTCTAGCAGATAAGAAAAATGCAAATAATTAAGGGGCAAGGAACACAAGTGTCTCCTGCATCGCTATATCACGGGAGGCATCATCTTTATCATATGGAATAAGATGGGAAGCATTAGGGAGATCTATCCAAATATTATCTTTTCGCTTTGTTCCTTTTTCAATAAGATGCCCAACTTGAGCATCAACTGTATTATCAAGTCCACCTGTGAATACGAGTGTTTGAATAGAGATTGTCTCTATAAATGAGAGAACCTCTTTTCGAAGTTTTTCAAATTCACTCACTTGTTTATAGTAAATATAAGACCAATATTCATTTCCGAGGTATTCATCATCTCCCTCATCTCTTTCATCGAAGAAATTATAAGCAGGATCTTTCTTCCATTCTACTTTTTTGCGCTTTTTACATAATGATAACAACGACACCAAAAAAGCTGGGATTGGACGATTAAGTAAGATTGCTGGTGCATAAAGAACGATTTTTGAAACGAGTTTTACTTCATGAGCAACTTTTAAAGCAATGAGGCCTCCCATTGAATGACCAATCAAACTAATTGTCTCATAATCTTGTTCAATGTCTCTATATGCTTTAAGGGCTCTATTTACCCACATAGTTGAGTTACTATTGCTAAAATCTTCACCACTAGTACCATGCCCTGGATAGCGAGGAATGAAGACATCAAAACCACTTTCATATAATAGCTTAGCAGGAAGCATAAGTTCACCAGGATACCCTGCGTAGCCGTGAAAACAAAGAACTGCATGTTTTGCATGTTCTTTGTGAACTAATGAAACTTCTTTTGCACATGTTAATACTTTCTTATCCATCAGGAAGACTCCTCATTCAACACATTCAATAAGTCTATACGACTTCTTACGTTTGTTTTAGAAAATATGTTTGCTATATGATTATTCACCGTATTAGCTGAAATAGCAAGTTTATCTGCGATTTCCTTATTTGTTAGCCCTTTTTTAATAAGGAGGATCACAGAGAGCTCTCTTTCACTTATCCGATATTTACTCAAACTGTCAACACTAAGAACTTTCTCTTTCTTAACAGGTATTCTCCTAAAGTAGATAAAAAGAAAGACCATAAGAGTGATGCTGAAAGCAAGAAAATATATGGGATATAGTACATTGCTTAATTGAGAGAATATGAGAGAGAGAATGACGAGTGGAATCATCGAGAATGAGATGATAATGATGGTCTTACTCACCATTCTTACATCTCTAGATTGAATGTTTTTTAAATTTTTTGACAAAATAGATATTGAGAAAAATAGACTAAAAAATAAAAATAGCACTACTCACTGTCGAGAACACGATAAGTTTGGTAAAAAATCAGAGAGAGAACACTCAATGAAACGAATATGCCACTTAATGTATAGAAAATAATACTGTAAGGGGCTCTCCATGGATGAGCGATTACCCAGGTTGTAAAGAATGGAATGAAAACTATTAAAAATGCGATATTGGCAAATATAATAGGGGTAATAATATAATTAAAGATAATTTGAACCATTCCACTTGTAAAAATGTGAATGAAAACAATACTTATTTGTAAAAAGATAACTATAAGTAAGGATGATATAAAAATGATGAAATACGTTGTCCATTCGAGTGTTTCACGCATGTGAAACACTACAGAAAGGACAAGAGCCATACAACCAGTTGCAAAAGCTAGCATATATAAAAGTAAGTAAATTCCTTCTAATACCATCGCTAGTTATTTTTCATCCCAATCAACTTCTGGTTATGGGTGATATCAGCATTACCACAATAAAGAGTAATATCGTTTAATAATTTGGTCATATTAACTGGGTCTAGATTCCCAAAACGATTTGCCGCAATGTTGTTATAAGCAGATGCATTTACAACAGCCTGAGCCTTATTTCCAAATAATTTAAGATGTAGAGAAGAGCCTTTATCTAATAGATAAGAGGGGGCAGTAGTGAAATTTGGGAATACTCCTTTCAAGCTTGCTTCAATCACGGCCGTATCTGTGATTGGGAGACGAGGCGACTGCAAATGAAGAAGATACCATAGAGAGATATCAGGGTTATTCCAAGCAAGTTTCACTTTCTTTTTCGATGCAAAAGCATTCATCTCTTTTATATGATCAGGAGTAATATTCATTTTTTGTAAACTCAAGGTTACCCACACACTATCATAATGGCCTTTCAGTCGTTCTTTAGCAGCAATTTTAATCAATTCTTCAATATCTCTGGCTTCACTTCCCCACAACACACTAAGGTTAGTATATCTACAATCTTTTCGCATTTGAGAAAAATAAAGGGATTCAGATTCTGTGCTTGTTACAATAAGAAGTGTCTTTCGAGGAGCTGTATTTATTTTTTTCCTTTTCATCTTAAACCTCCTTCTCTAATGGCATCACAAATGAAAATTCACTCGTTATTGGAAGTGCACCGAATGATCCATTCAAGTATAATTGCCTTGTTAAATCGCGTTTGCTCTTAGAATATTTGAAATCAGCAAGTGAATAATATTCAGTTGCGGATACACTGTTCTTTTGAGCGAACCATACTGCATCGCGTCGTAACACACCGTCTTTTAATAATCCAGGGTTACAATCAACTACGAGCATTTGACTCCCCTTCTTGTTTGATGCTTCAAAAATATTTACAAGGTGTTCGAGTGCATCAGGATGTAAGAGCATTCCAAAGTCATCCATGACTAACATCTTTGGATTCATGAAACTTTCAAACATTGCTATTGCAATACTTGTTAATCTTCTTAATGAGAGTGATTCATTTGTAAAATATGAAGCATAGTGTTGCGATACATTTGTATGAACATATATAAGTCTATCATCTTGCAATCTGACATCTCGAATGTCGGTGATATCTATTGACCATAGAAAATTGATCAATTGTGAAATCCATTGTGGATGGCGAGTAAGTTGTTCAACAATCTGTTTTTCACTAGAGGATGAGAGACCAAAGGGAAGAATCATCAAATCATTCTTAAACCAGTTATACAGTGGAGTGAGTGTTAGAGAGTCTTTTCTTGCAGCTGCGGCGAGATATGTTTGACCTGGGAGAATTTTCTTAATAAGTCTTTTCTTCTCTCCTCTAAACATCTTTCCCCATCTATACTTGTATTCAATATTATCTAGATCACCATTTGCAATAATCTTTCTTTCGAACATGAGTTTACGACTTCTACCAACAAACATATGATAAGATTCTTCAAAAATTTTGTCTCTAGTAGCTACTAGTGTATATTTTCCTGTCAAAGGTTCACCACTTTCTTCATCATGTCCCATGATAATATGAAGAACCATTTGACTAGGTAATCCTTTTTCATCTGTATAAGCAAAACTTGTCCCAGCAAGGAGAGAAACAGGATTCTCTACCTCTTCATCTGCAGTAATAATTGCTTTTAATGCCTCTAGAGCTCTTACAAAAGTACTTTTTCCAGCTCCATTAGGACCAATTATTGCACAAGATTTAATTACTTTCATTTTTTCAGAAACCTCAACAATTTTTTCATCATCGAGACGATTGTCTTTAATCGCCTGAAAAGAGATTGTTTGAGGAGTTTGCACTGAACGATAGTTTGAAATGGTCATATCGAGTAGCATATCTATTCTCCCTTGTGTGTACTGTTCATTTATTGAACAGCCTATTCATATTCTGCAAAATCATAGGATGAAGTTGCATACACTTTGCTATGTTTCCAGGGATTTCCACATCCCCATGATTATCGCCTGCAATTATATCAATAAGATTCTTTTCAAGATAATGGTCCATCTTACCACTAAGAACGGCATCACTATTACTTTGAAAAAGACCCCATGTCTCTTAGTTTGTTCATCACAACAGATTCTTCACTAAACCAATTATAACGCTCTATGTGTGCTAAAATCACATAATGATTATTTTTAATCAGAGAATAGGCATAATTCAAAAGAAATAATGGTTCAACAGATGGGTCAACCTCGACTAATACAAAGGAATTCAAAAAGGGGATATTCTTAGGTGAAAAGGCACTGCCAACGTAGGTTCACTTCCAAGAAGGAGCTCAATCCCAATACTCTCACACTCTTTTTTAACCAACTATACATTGGTCTAATATGATCTACCTGAGTAGCAACTTGTGGATTATAAAGATGTGGAGTGGTAACGATAGTATCAAATCCAGCCTCTTTATAAGAAGCCACTACAGAGAGTGCTTGATCTTTAGTTTTTACGCCATCATCTACAAATGGAAGAAGATGACAATGACATTCTACATAACCCATAATTATTCCTTTGAAGAGATTATACCCTGTTTATCACCTTTGGTACAGATTTTTTCAATCATTTCGTATTATTAGGCAATAATCAGAACTCAATCATTGATTGAGGTGGTATATGTTGTGTATATGGGTGTTTTATCTCTTGAATATCACTTACGAGGTCACTAATCTCAATTAAGTCATTACTTGCATCACGTCCTGTAATCACTAAGTGTGCTCTTTTTTCTCTCTTTTTTGTATTCTTTCAAATATGAAATAACTTCTTTTTCATCTAGGAAACCAAATTTTAAAGGATAGGTAAACTCATCAAGTACGATAATATCAAAAGAAGGATCATCAAGAAGTTCCTTTGCTCTATTGAAACCTAACATACAAATGGCTTTATTTTCCTCTTTGATATCATCCCAAGTAAAACCAGCTCCGTAATTTTCCCATAAGATACCCATATTATAAGCAAAAGTCTTTTCTCCAGTGTTTAGGTTTTCTTGCTTCAGGAATTGGATCATGGCTGCCTTTTTGTTGTGCCCAAGAGAACGAAACAGCAACCCTAGAGCTGCTGTCGTTTTCCCTTTGCCATTACCTGTGTAAGTAATTATCAACGGATACGTAATCATTAATCTTTCCTTATTAAAATTGAGATTCAGCTTGTTTTGTTAAATTGCCTCGTTCTCTCATTGCTACTAAAAGAGCTCTTATCTTTGTATTACCGCTCTCTTTGTAAGCATTTTCTAATAATTTAATTGCATCATCCCTTTCTCCTAACGCTTCAAGTAAAAGGCCAGCGTTATATGCTGAAGGGATATGATCTCTTCTTTTCCATTCTTTTTCAAATATTTTCTTGAGCTTCTCTAAGGTTACCCTCTTTTACAATATCATACGCTTCTTCTACATTTCTACTTTTAGGTTTATTACTCATCAAGTTAATATATCGTGTTCGTAAAGTTGGTTCTATTTGGCTAAATATGGTAGATGAGAAATTAGAAGCAATACTATTCATCATGCTCTGTATTCTTGGTGCATAGACATCTCTATCTTTTTCTGTATCAATTTTTGTCGTAGAACTTCGTGTATCTCTATATGAATCTCTAGCAAGAATCACCCCTGTTGAGGTACTTTTCACTTCCCATGCAAATTGAATATTCACTTTTTGTTCAATATAGTATACTAATTCAGTAACTTCTTGAGGAAGTTTCACCTTCAATTTCAGATTCAATAATCTTTCTTTTCTTCTTTCGCAAGATATATTCTTCTACATCGATATCTTCTGTCCATATATACATAGCAGCATCTATCCCATCTTGAGCCATGAGAGGCAACCTCTCTCTGTAAGTATCAGATATAGAAGGAGGTGTAATTGTAAAGTAGATACTATCATTAGCTGACCTTAATACACTTGAAGTGATGTACTCATTCAAGGTTCTATCACTGTTTATATTAAACCCCGAATAGACACGTACTGGACATGTTCCACTTAGGTCACGGACAACCGGTCTAGGTAGATCATATGCTTTGAATCGATATGGAATTGGTGAAATTATTGCAAGATTGCGATAATTTGACATATCATACTTTGCAGGAACCATATATTGAGTAGAAACTGAAGTAGCACACGATGTGATAAACACCATTGTTAGCAGCAGTAAAGATACAAATATTATCGTCTTTTTCATTTTTTTGGAACTCCTTACCATATTATATTATTGTTCAATATATCTAAATGCAACTTTTATTGCTTCAATCATGCTTACTTCACTCGCTTTATTTTCTCCTGCTATATCAAACGCAGTCCCATGGTCTACAGAGGTACGAATAAATGGAAGATTCCACGTCACACTGATAGTTCTCTCAAAATCTAAGGTTTTTGAAGCAATATGACCTTGATCGTGATACAACGATAATACTGCTCTATATCGGCCAATCTTTGCTAGGTGAAATACTGAATCAGCTCCTATTGGACCAACTACGTGTATTCCCTCTTTTGAGCTTGTTCAATTGCCGGAACAATATCTGTCATTTCTTCATCACCGAACAACCCATGCTCTCCACCATGTGGATTAAGAGCTGCTACTGCTAGTGGAACATCTTCTGGAAATGGATTGTTTTTTGTTATCTCATCAACCATTTTAATGAAATCATATACTGTTTCTTTTTTAACGGCGTCACATGCATCTCGTAAAGAGAGGTGACGTGTCATAAAGAAAATATGAAGTCCTAGGGTTTCAAACATTGTCACAGGATGGGGAGAATGAGTAAGTTCTCCTAATATCTCCGTATGGCCAATTGCTTTTATTCCAGCAGCTTTCAAAGATTCTTTTTGAATAGGAGTTGTCGCTATCGCATCTACTATCCCCTCTTGAGCTAGTTGTACACTATACTCAATAGATTCATAAGCAGCCTTACCACTCATTCCATTAATCACCTTGTATTGGAATTGAGATAAGTCTATCAACTTAAGGGCAAAGAGAATGCGTGTAGCATCTTTTTTCAAAGCATAAGCTACTTCTTCTTTTGTATACACAACACTATCGAAAGGGAAATCTAGATTATAGCTTTCACAGACACTTCGAAAAATTCCTTCATCCCCTACTACAACAATTCGTCTATCTTTAATTTCGTTATGTTGAAGTGCTTTCAAAACGATTTCAGGACCAATACCAGATGGGTCTCCCATCGGAACAGCAATTACTTTTTTATTACGCTTCATGATCTCTCCAATTATAGAAAAACTATACCAAGGGCTCCTATTAGTTGCAAGTAAGAATGGGAGAGATAGATACAATAAAGATTATTGCTAACTATGTGATAATCTTTATTGACAACTCATTTCTTCCATCATAATGTGTATATAACATAGATGAGTATATGGGGAGGAACTTGGATGAAATACACAGAAGATGACGATTATGATGATCCTTTCTTAGAAGAAGAGGATGTCGTGGATGGCCAAGAAGAAATCGAAGATTATTTTGATCCAGATGAATATCGAGAAGATGATGATTATGACGGTTTTGATGATGAAGACGAGGATGATGACATAGAGGATTTCTTTCTTGATGAGGACGAAGCCACTGTCGTAGCTGAAGATGAAGAAGATGATGATTTCTTCTATGATGATGACGATGAAGAATCTTTCGATTATTAAATAACTCTTTCACACTCAAAATTCTTTTAATTCTTACTGTATAATACCTACCTGTATGTGTAGGTATTTTTTTTCATCAGGTAAAACAATTTAGCTCTTCATAAGATATCCTCTCTCAGTCATGATGAATGTAAGGGAGGATTTATCACAAATTCTTCCTTTTTAGTAACATATAAAAGAATTGATTATCTCTATTATTATATTGAAATAAAAAATAATATTTTTAAGTGTTTCTATTTACAGAAACACTTATACACGATATAGTCTGTAAAAGATTATTAGAAGGGAGAATTACCATGATAAAAAAAGAACATCATCACAATGCTATGTATACTATTGATTACAGGTATTGCATTTGCACAGGGCGTACAAGAACAAGATGGGACTATCACAATAGGAGTCTCTAAAATCGTCGCACACCCAGCACTTGATGCAATAGAACAAGGTATGGTCGATTTCTTAGCAGAAAAAGGATATTCAATAAGATATGATTCACAAAATGCAAACGGAGATATCTCAACAGCAACTTCTATTGCTCAAAAATTCAAAGCAGATAGAGTCGATCTTGTTGTTGGAATAGGAACCCCTACTGCCCAAGCATTAGCAAATGTCTTTGATACAACACCAGTCATGTTTGGTGGTATCACAGATCCTTTGGAAGCAGGTCTTGTACCAACATATCAACCAAATAGTGGCAATGTTGGTGGAGCCAGTGATAAAAACCCAGTGTTTGAACAAATTAGAGTCTTTAGTGAAATTACTGGAGCCAAAACAATTGGAATTATTTTCACTAGTGGTGAAGCAAATGGAGTTCAACTTAAAGACCTTGTAGTAGATGCGTGTGAGAAACTTGGACTAAAAGCAGTCCCTACTGGAATCAGTAATTCATCTGAAGTCAAACAAGCAGCTTTAGCAATCATTCCTCGCGTAGATGCAATATATGTTGGAACTGATAATACAGTTGTATCTGCTATTACCAGCATTAGTGATGTTTGCAAGACTAATAACAAACCTTTTTTCACAGCAGACCCAACAAGTGCTGAAGGCCTCGACTATTTCATGGTATGGGGTTTTAATTATTACGAGCATGGAAGAAAAACAGGTGTCGCAGTTGATGAAGTACTGAGTGGAAGAAAAACAGCTGGTGAAGTAGGAACTCTTTTTTCAACTGATCCTAGTGAGTTTGAGCTCTATTTCAATCTTGATGTTGCTAAACGATTAGGAATCACCATTGCTGAGTCTTACCTTAACAGTGCAAAGATTCTTTACTCTTCAGAAAATCAATAAACTGAATAAATGATGAATTATTATACGTATTAATGTATATTCATCTTTACAAAAACTATATTGAGAGCTATAGTGAGCACCATATAAATATGTATATGTAAGGAGCCTGTTATGAAAAAAATGTTGAGTCTTGTTCTAATTTCTCTAATGCTTACCTCTTCTTTAATCTTTGCAGCTGGTCAAACAGAAATGGTTAGTGATGGATCTACAAAAGTTGGAGTAAGTAAATTCCTATCTCACCCTGCTCTTGATGCAGTTGAAGAAGGAATGAAAGATTATCTTGATGACAATGGTTATAATGTAACCTTTGACTACCAGAATGCTAACGCTGAAGCATCTGCTTCTGCACAGATAGCACAGAAATTCAACTCTGATAAAGTTGATATTGCAGTTGGAATTGCAACTCCTACAGCTCAAGCTCTTGTAAACGTATTAGGAAATACACCCGTAGTATTCTCCGCCGTAACAGATCCTCTTGCAGCTGGTCTTGTTCCTTCTTATGAACCAGGATACAAAGAGATGGTAACAGGTGTTTCAGACATGAATCCAGTTGAAGCACAAATAAAACTCCTAGTAGAACTTACCGGTGCTAAAACTGTTGGTAATATTTATGCTAGTGGAGAAGCAAATGGTGTTATCTTAATGGAGATGGCAAAAGCAGCATGTGAAAAATTAGGTGTAAACTTTGTTACTTCAGCAGTTGCAAATACAAGTGAAGTAATGAGTGCAACTCAATCAATAATTGGCAGAGTCGATGCTATCTATATTGCTACAGACAATACTGTAATTTCAGCTCTCCCTTCAATTGACGATGTAGCGAATAAAGCAGGTGTTCCTTTAATGAGTGCTGACCCATCAGGAGTAGACGGATTAAACTTTTTAGTAGCAATGGGATTTGACTATTATAAAATTGGTGTAGCAACAGGTAGAATTGTCGCACAGATTATTGATGGAAAAACCCCTGGTGAAATTGGAACAGTGTTCTTATCTGACCCAAGTGATTTTGAATTATGGATTAATCTTGATGCAGCAAAAAAATTAGGGGTCACAATTCCTTCAGAACTCCTTGACGAAGCTGCTGTAATTTATGAGAATGGAATGAAGAAATAAATCTACAAAGAAATAGGTATACTACAGAATGATTGAAGGAATTTTTGTTGATGGATTAATATTCTCCATCATGGTATTGGGTGTGTTAATTTCATACCGTATATTAGATTTCCCAGATTTAACTACCGACGGCTCCTTTGCAACAGGAGCCGCCGTTGCGACTATGGCAATAGTTAATGGAATGGGATTATTTGTCGCAATCATCCTTGCAACTCTCGCAGGAGCTGTTGCAGGCATGATTACTGCTACTATTCATAACCGGTTAAAAGTTCCGGGATTGTTAGCAGGAATACTCACAATGACGATGCTCTATTCGATAAACATTAGAATTCTTGGTGGAAGAGCAAACGTTCCTTTGTTACGTATTACCACTTTATACACAGAAATTCCAAAATACTTATCTTTCCTACCAAGCTCATGGGCCTTGTTAGTCGGTACTCTCATCATCGTTTTTATTGTTAAAGAGTTGATGGATGTATTTTTCAGGACTGATTTGGGAATTGCGATTGGAGCACTAGGTAGTAATGAACAAATGATTATTTCAATGGGAATTAATCCAAGATTATTAAAGCTTATTGGAATTGCACTCTCTAATGCCCTTATTGCACTAAGTGGTGCCCTTCTTGCCCAATACCAAGGATTTGCAGATGCAAATCTCGGAGTTGGTATGGTTGTTCAAGGTCTTGCTGCAATCATGATAGGTGAATTCTTATTCTCAAGTAATAAAATCTTCTTTTTAACATTAAGAGTAATCTTTGGAGCTATCATCTATAAAGCTCTTATGTTCTTAGGCCGTTACTATGGATACTATATCAATCTTACTCCTAGCGACCTAAAACTGCTCACAGGTATTTTGGTTATTGTCTCTTTAATAATTGCCCAAACTCGAAGTGCAGCAAGTTCAATGGATGCGAGAAAGAAAGCCATCAAACGCAATGTTGAACGAAGAAAAGGGAATGAGGAGACACATAATGCTTAAGATTCAGGAAGTTTCAAAAGTGTTCTATCCAGGAACTGTGAATGAAAAAGTCGCATTAGAATATGTGGACTTTACAGTAAATTCAGGTGATTTCATAACTGTTGTAGGAAGTAATGGATCTGGAAAAAGTACCCTCTTTAATCTAATTGGTGGTACCTATCCTGTCACTGGTGGCAAAATCATTCTCAATGATAAAGATGTTACTAATACCCCAGAATTTCGTAGAGCTTTTACTATTGGAAGAATCTTTCAAGATCCGACCATTGGAACAGCTGCTAAAATGTCAATTGAAGATAATATGATAACTGCCTTCAAAAAAGGAATGAAAGGATTGAAAATATCTTTAAAATTCTCAAAAAAGGAAACTATTCAAAAACTGAATTAGAACAATTATCAATGGGGCTTGAACATAGATTAAAAGATAATGTAGGCCTTCTGAGTGGTGGTCAGCGCCAAGCTCTTACTCTTCTGATGACAGTACTCTCTCGTCCACAAATGCTCCTTCTTGATGAACACACAGCAGCATTAGATCCAAGGAATGCTCAAATAGTTATGGATCTCACTACTGAGTTTATTGATAAATATCATCTTACAAGTCTTATGGTTACTCACAATATGCAGCATGCTATTGATTATGGGAATAGACTTATCATGATGGACGAAGGCAATATCATCCTCGATGTAAAAGGGGATGAGAAAAAGAATTTGACAGTGTTAAAATTAGTTGAATTATTTAAAAAAATTAAGAAGAAAGATTATACAAGCGATGAGGACTTATTAGCCCCATAACAAAGAGAGCCAAGCTAAGAAAATAGCTTGGTTCATGTATTTTTCCTTATCTATCTATTTCTTTTTCTCAATCTTTTGCATGAAATCTATTTTTTCACCTGTTTGCCATAACTTTTCAATATCATAGAATTCTCTTAAATCCCTACCCATGAGATGAATTATAATGTCTCCACAATCAATAAGTTCCCACCCATCTCCTGCGACGTTCTTATGTCTATTTATGACTGAGATGTCTTTATCTGCTAAAAACTTCCATAACTCTTTAGCTACACCTTTAAGGTGCCCTATTGAGTTCACGGTTGAAACGATAAAACAATCTGCCCACCCACTTACTTCACTTACATCAATAACAACAGTATCTTCACCTTTATTATCTGTAATAAATTGTGCAATTTCACTCACAATCATTTTGCTTTTTCATCCATCATATCTAAAAAAACTCCTTAATTCTTTCTTATTTCTTCTAATGCTCTCTTCAACCATTCACTCATGTTCCGTCTATTGAGGGAGATATCTCCTTGAGGTTGAAAAAACTGACTTACTTTGTAGACTCTTAGCATATAATTATCTTTCTTAAGATTACCATACACTCTCATTACATCGTTTACACTCGTGTTATTGCCTATAAGAGATTCTAGTGTATCGGTGTTGATAATTTTACTCAAGTCATCATCACCCTCTAACATATAATTAACTCTCTGAGAAAGAGTAAATGTCTCTTGTTGGTATATACTTCTCCAATCTTTTTCATTTCCTTCAATAAGATAATCGTATGGAAGTGAAAATAGATATTGTAAAGCTCCAAGATTATCACTTGAAATACCAGTACTAAGTAACTTTCCTCGAAATGAATTAAGATCACTCATTGCAATAGAGGCTACAAGAAGGTACTTCTCTTTCTTATTACATACTACAACAGAACCCCATTGGTCACTTGCAATGTAGAATACTTCATCTTTACCATTATTAGCACACCCAACAATGATACATACAATCAAGAGGGATAGAATTATCATATGGGTTCTTCTCATCTAAAGATTCCACCTTCCTTCAAATAACCCAATAGTGTATGTGTTGAAGTCGCTACCTTTCTATTACTCTCTTTCATATGCTCCATATGGGTATTGATGACCCAAAGAGTCAATTCTTCTAATGATGTGCTATGTAGTAGTTTTTCTCGTTTTTTCTTCACGTAAATAAGGCCTTTTAGGTTCCATATAGTCAGAGCAATAGAGAAGAGCCCCTAAAATACCCATCTCTTTAGATCCAAGAGTGTGCCATCTCACTGCACGTTTCATATATTCTTTATTTAATAATTCAGACTCATTCATTCTATAAGCAGCTACTGGTGCATGAAGGAGAACCGGATAATTATTTTCTTCCTCCTCCACTTCAATTGAATGAAGAGATATAAACTCAACAAGAGAACTCTCTTTCCATTCTCTACACATATCATGAAAGAGAGCTGCATTCATAATATCTTCTTTATGAGATTCTAAAAATTTTGGTGTATATCTGTTAGCTAAGAATAATGCATACTCTGAGGTACCTATGCAATGTTCTAGTCTTTCCTTAGAGAGTGTTTGCCTTAGTTTAGCTATAATTTCGTTGGTAGAGTTCATAATCAATTATATAGTCTAATACAGAATCACTCAGTAAGGAAGAGAGCGTATGAAGAGAACTTTTTGCGCTTCCTAATAAATTCCTTATAGTTGAAGAACTACATGGGAATGGTGTTACCTTGATATACTCACCCCTGATAGTATCTGGCAGAACAACTTGATTCTGTTCATCTCTATTTACAACTACAAAATATACAATTGAAATAAGATCTTCAGCTCTATACCATGAATGAAGAGTAGAGAGGAGGTCATCCCCAATCGCAATAGCAAGTGTCCCCGATATAGTATAACGCTTATACACATCGAGAACTGTATCATACATATAACTCTTGCCGCCTCGTTCAATCTCACACAGGTCAACAACTATTTCAACGTTTCTATCATCACTGTATATTTGAGAATAATCTTCTATTCCCTTATGAATGAGTTCTAACCTATCTTCATCACTTATTGTTTTATGATATTGCTTATGAGGTGGTTCCAAAGTTGGAATAACAATAATACGTTCATAGTCTGTTAAAGAAGAAATAGCGTGAATCAAGTTCAAATGTCCGAGATGAATTGGGTTAAAGGTTCCACCAAAGATGATTGTTTTCACACGTGATCTCTATATTCTGCATCATTGTCTACGACAGTGGTAAAACCATCACCTTCTTCTTCATCTTTATGAGTATAGGTAATATGGATAAAAGCTTTTTTTGATATCATCTAATCCTTCACCAGTAATATTTGATAAAGGAAGTACATCATATTCTTTTATTGTCGATTGCAGTTCAAGAAGTCGCTCTTGTGTACCCTCTTCATCAATTTTTGTCCCAATGATAATTCGAGGTTTTTGAACTAGATCTGGAGCATAGCTCCCCAATTCATGTAAAAGAGTAGTATAGGCTGTGAGGTAATTATCATCAGACAAATCAATAAAGAAAGCTAATGCCAAGGTTCTTGAAATATGCCTAAGAAATTTAAATCCCATACCAGCTCCCTGAGAAGCTCCTTCAATGAGACCTGGGATATCAGCAAGAACTACATCGTGATCATCATATCTAAACATACCAAGTTGCGGTATTTTCGTTGTAAAAGGATAACCTGCAACTTTTGTATGAGCATTAGTAAGATTATTTAAAAGAGAAGATTTTCCAGCATTAGGGAAACCAACAAATCCAATATCTGCGATAACAAGAAGTTCTACTCCAAGACGTATTTCTACCCCTTTTTCTCCAGGTTGAGCAAATCGAGGGGTTTGTCTTGTCGATGTTTTGAAGTGATAGTTTCCTTGTCCACCTCGACCACCAGTTAAAAAGACAAAGCTATCAAGTCCAGTGAGATCTTTTATAATTTCCCCTGTTTGTGCATCTTTTAATACAGTTCCAGGAGGAACGGGTATTTCAATATGTTCTCCGTCTCTTCCGAAACAGCGACTACCCATTCCATTCTTTCCATTCTCTGCTTTAAAAGAACGAACTTTTTTAGGTGTGAGAGTGTTCGTAAATTGTTTTTCACAACAAATACAACATCTCCACCACGACCGCCATCTCCCCCATCAGGGCCACCCTTTGGGATATATTTCTCGCGACGGAAAGAAACACAACCATTGCCCCCGTTTCCGGAGGCAACATCTATATAGGTCTCATCTGAAAATCCAAACATGTATTAATCTCTATCGTAATTCCTGAAATTTACGCAGAAGGAAGTATACGAATATATTTTCGGTTATTTTTAATATGGAAATCAACCGAGCCGGCTTCTTTTGCAAAGAGAGTAAAATCTCTTCCACAGCCAACATTTTCCCCTGCGTGGAATTTATTTCCGTGTTGTCGAACTAGAATTTCTCCAGCTTTGACAAGTTGCCCACCAAAGCGTTTCACCCCAAGTCGTTGAGAATTGGAGTCGCGACCATTTCTACTGCTTCCGCCACCTTTCTTATGTGCCATCTCTAACTCCTTAAGCTTTAATCTCTTTAATGGTAATCATCGAATATTTCTCTCGATGTCCTTGAGTTCTTCGATACCCTTTTCGTCTATGAAACTTGAAGATTTTAATCTTCTTGTCCTTCACTATTTCCCCAACGGTAGCAACTACTTGTGCTCCATTTACGTATGGAGTACCAAACACAGATTTTTCACCATCCTTAAGGGCGACAACTGTATCAAATGAAACTTCTTGTCCCAATTCAATATTCATTTTGTCAACTTTAAGTGTAGCGCCTACTTGCGCTTTGTACTGCTTGCCTAGAATTTCTACGAGTGCGTACATCTATATACATCCTTATCCAATAATATGCAGACTCTCTTATATCATAACAGATTAATAATTACAAGAGGTCTTCTCTTTTCAATTACATAGACTCTAAGAATGGAATTCCTACTATGTAGTAAGCATTCTTCAAGACTTGTAATACCATACGCACTAACGAAACTCTTGCTTTAATAAGTTCTTTTGTCGGTGCTTTTAAAATTTGATGGTCATGGTAATACCTACTAAATAAACGAGAAATATCGTATAAATAGGAGGTAATTACTGATGGATTATACTCTTTTGCGGCAAGGGTTACAAGGCTTTCAAACAAAGCAACGCTCTTAATTAGCTCTCTCTCATCTTGGAGTGAGAGAAGAGATGGATCAAAAGAAATTGTTTCAAAATCTCCTTTCATCTGTTCCCATTTTCTGAGCATGCTACTAATTCTTGCCCCCATATATTGTAAATATGGACCTGTATTCCCATTAAAAGAGATAGAATCATCTGGATTAAAAATCATGTCCTTTGTAGCTGTAGTTTGCAAAAGGTAATAGTTAAGAGCTCCAAGAGCAATATCACTACTTACTTCGTCAATATCGGAGACCATATCTTCCCTAGATTTGGAAATGATTTCATTCTTTGCAAGTTGAGTGAGAGAGGCTACAAGATCATCTGCATCGACCACAGTTCCTTCTCTACTTTTCATTTTACCATCAGGAAGGTTCACCATACCATAAGCAAGATGAAATAAATTCTTTGCCCACTCATACCCCAATTGCTCTAATACATAAAAGAGTACTTTAAAATGATATGCTTGTTCACTTGCAACAACAAAGATAAGAGAGTCAAAAGGCCATTTTTCATGTCGTTGGATTGCAGTTCCAATATCCTGTGTAAGATAAAGAGAGGTCCCATCCTTTCTCAACACAACCTTTTATCAAGGTTAATAGGTTCGAGATCAATCCACACTGACCCATCTTCTTCTTTGTAGAAAATCCCCTTCTCTAATCCCTTATGAATAATATCTCTTCCTAGCTTGTAGGTATCACTTTCATAATAATATGCGTCAAAGGAAATTCCTGTTTTATTGTAGGTCTCATTGACTCCTTCTAAGGTCCACTTATTCATTGTGTGCCAAAGAGAAAGAATCTTTTCATCACCATCTTCCCATTTCTTGAGCATTTCTTGTGCTTGTAGTGTTGCACTTGGGTCTTTCTTTTCCCATTCTGCAAATCGCACATAGTACTTACCGACAAGATGATCCCCTTTTATCCCAGAAGATTCAGGAGTTTCTCCATCAGAGAACTTTCATAGGCAAGCATGCTTTTACAAATATGTACGCCTCTGTTGTTAATGAGGTTACTTTTTGAACATTAGCGCCATTTGCTTCTTGTAGACGAGAAATACTCATTCCAATCGCATCATTTCGAAGATGTCCCAAGTGGAGAGGTTTATTCGTATTTGGGCAACTAAATTCAACCATGACATTCTTGTTCTTTAAGAGATCGGAGTGTCCATATTTCTCTTTCTTTTCGCTCACTTCTTTCTCAATCTGTATAGCTAAATGGGCGACATCAATAATAACGTTTAAATATGGCCCAGCTGGAAGCAATTTTCCACTACCGATTTCTGCCTTTTTGCTTAGTCGTTCAGTGAGCTTATTAACAATATTAGGGGGAGATGTTTTAAATAGTTTAGCATATTGAAAAAGAGGAAACGCTAAATCTCCCATTTCTGGTCTAGGAGGAGTTTGCACTACGAGCTCGCCTACCTCTTTTACAAGAGATTCATCAATATGTTGCTCTTTAGCGATTGCCAACAATTCATCACTTATGATGCTTTTCCAATACTCTTTTACTTGCTGTAACATTAAACACTCTCCGTACGTTTCTTCTTCATTTTCATCAATACTATACAAACAAGAGGGGGATATATGCAAGGTAACTATTATCTATTGAGATAATTTCTTCAAATCACTATAGTAAGAATACATAGGAGCCCTTATGGAACACATTGAAATTGACATTGAACAGTATATTTCTTCTTATTTAAAAAGTTTTGATCGGTTTGAGAAATCTAAATATATTTCCTTTCGTCCTGCACCTAGTAGAATTGAGTTACAAGAAACTATTTTTGATATATTTGAACTGCTCTTTCCAGGACGAAGCGGGCAAGGTGTTCTTGATAAAGATACCGTAGTAGAATTTATTAGTAACATTATGAAAAAAGTGTCAAGCGAATTAGAAAAACATATCTATTTGGGGTATTTCTACGAGAATCCTCATCAGCTTGATGATAATGATACTGCTCTCTATAAAGAAATGGCCAGAAATACTACAATAAAATTTCTTCAAGCACTTCCTGAAATACGAATCATGTTAAAGGAAGATGCTATTGCAGCATTCGAAGGAGACCCTGCTGCAACAAGTGTTCAAGAAACAATTCTTACCTACCCAGGAATTTGCGCACTTACAATGCACCGTATAGCTAATTTTCTCTATAGAGAAAAGGTTCCACTTATTCCTAGGATGTTTAGTGAGATTATTCATAATCAAACAGGAATAGATATCCATCCAGGAGCAAGTATCGGAAGAAGCTTGTTTATTGACCACGGAACAGGTGTCGTTATTGGTGAAACCACAGTGATAGGGAACCATGTAAGATGTATCAAGGGTAACCCTCGGCGCCTTAAGCTTTCCTAAAGATGCTTGTGGGAGACTCATTAGAGACCAAAAAAGACATCCAACCATTGGAGATTATGTAACGATATATGCTAATGCTGCTATTCTTGGAGACGTTACTATAGGGGAACACACTATCATCGGGTCAAACTCTTGGATTCATCATGACATACCTTCATTTAGCTTTGTCCAGAATGAGGAACCCAAGACGATTATTAGAGAAAGAGGAAGTAAGAAAAAAAACAGCGATGTCTAGCGTTCATGTATCATGTGGATATATTCACTTGGAGTTTGATTGCAATAACGCTTAAACACCTTGCTAAAATAGTTAGAATCACTAAATCCAAGTCGTTTTGAGACTTCTTTAATAGAAGTTTCACCATCTTCAAAGTAGAGTTTTGCTAAACTCATTCTCTGAATACTTACATATGCAGGGATAGACATTCCTGTCTCTTTCTTGAATTTTCTAGAAATATGAGAGATATGCGTATTATGCATCCTTCCAAGATCTTCAATTCTTACATCTTCACTCAAATGAACAGTAAGATAAGTCACTATCTGTTTTATCATGGGAGAATAAGAAGAGACAGAGAATTCAAGAACAGCTTTTGCATAATCAAGAGCAATCTGGCCATATAGAACTTCATCAAGATGAGAAACAGAGACTGCATGCTCAATCATTAAATTATACTTATTGCTCATCGTGTAAAGATACAATGACTGTAGTCCTCCACTACGTGCAGCATTTCGGCATAGCGCATTTAGACTAACAAGATGATTTTTACAACATCTAAGGGCTTTTGAAGCAACAGTATTGCCATCACAGCAAGGGAGATTTGTTGCACTTCTGCGTTGTAGAAGAACTTCTTCAACCTTATATGGGTTGCCCCATTTTACAGCATGCAATAACTCTTGCTCCAATTCATACGCATGCTCTATTTGAACTAAATTTAGATGCGCAGGGAGTTTAGATTCTAGTTCATGTTCATTATTTTCGTGTTCATCCATAGCTTCACCTTATATTTAGAATACTCATATTTTTGATATATTGCAAGTAAAACCCTGCGCTCACTACTTAAGGTGGTAATAGAATACGATAATTATCTACTACAACATACAATAATAAAGTCTTTTTACTATATACATATTTTTTTTTAATAATTAGTTGAGAATCTTTCATTTTTTTTCATCTTTTTTAATAAAGAAAGAAACTGCTATGATATAGGAAAAAGTATGAGGAGAAGTATTGTGTTAAATAATAAGGTAATTGTAGTCACGGGAGCTGGAGGAGTGTTATGTAGCGAATTTGCTAGACATTATGCACGACTTGGAGCAAAAGTAGCTCTTCTTAACAGATCAACTGCAAAAATTGAGACTCTCGAAAAAAGAACTTACTGATGAGGGATATATAGCAAAAGCCTATGGATGTGATGTTCTGGATAAAGAGCGATTAGCAATTGTTCACACACAAATAAAGAATGACTTAGGAGCTGTTGATGTGTTAGTTAATGGTGCCGGTGGTAACATGGATACTGCAAATACGGGCAATGAATATCATGAAATTGAACTAGATGCTTCTGTTCGATCTTTTTTCAAATTAGACTCTTCCTCTATTTCTAATGTGTTTACCCTCAATTTTATGGGAACGCTTCTTCCTTGCCAAGAATTCGCTTCAGATATGGTAGGAAAAGAGGGGTGCTCTATTCTTAATGTATCATCCATGGCTTCATATAACCCCCTTACAAAAGTATTAGGATATTCTGCTGCCAAAGCAGCTGTAAACAATCTAACTTCTTGGTTAGCGGTTCACTTTGCTCATGTAGGGATTAGAGTGAATGCTGTTGCTCCAGGTTTTTTTAGTACGGCACAAAATAGATCTCTTTTATTTGACAAAGATGGTAATTTGAGCGCAAGAAGTAAAAAGATAATCGAAGGTACACCAATGGGAAGATTCGGGGTACCTGATGATTTACTAGGAACTGTTACTTATTTAGTCGATCCAGCTATGAGTGGATTTGTCACCGGTGTAATCATTCCTGTCGATGGTGGTTTTAACGCATATTCAGGGGTATAAAACTTCTTTAAAAAAAGCAATAGGATTATCAAACGAGGCTTCATCATCTATATTCACCTTAATCAAGGCACCACGTTCTATAGATGAAGGAGCTTCTTTTATCTCTAACTTTATATAATTACCGCTAATCCCACTCACTTTCTTAGGTTCTATTCGCTCAATAATTACTTCAACTTCCTTTGAAGCCATCTCTTTGATGTAGCGCTTAGTATGAATAGCAGATAATTCTCTTAACTTACTAGCCCTTTCATCTCTAAGATATTCTGGTACAGGATCTTTTGCTCCAAACAATGGAGTAGCAGGCCGCACTGAATATGGAAAGACATGAATTTGACTCACATTGAGTTCTATCAGCCGATCATAGCTTTCTTGGAATTGTGTTGTTCCCTCTGAAGGAAGACCAGTAATCATATCGCAGGCAATAAATGGAGTCTCTTTAACCTTTCGTAGAGCAGCAACAGCTTTTTTCACAACATCATAGGTGTAGTGGCGGTCAATTCTTTGTAGTACTGTATCTGATAGAGATTGAAGCGGGAGATGGAAATGGGGTTGAATCCTCTCATCTTTAAGCACTTCTAATAAATTTTCGCTAAAACAGTCTGGTTCTAAAGAAGAGAGACGAATTCTCATGTGTGAAGAAAGTGATTTTAGTATTTGAGAGAGAAGATGATCTAAAAGAAACCTTGGTCACTATACTGACTAATATTCACTCCAGTAAGAACAATTTCTTTATATCCCCCTTTTTCAAGGGCAACACATCTTTCTACCACTTCTTCTATAGGAAGAGAGACACTTGGGCCTCTTGCAATCGTTACTCGGCAGTACCCACAACTGTTATCACATCCATCTTGGATTTTCAAGAAAGCCCTTGAATGTAAAGAGAAGCTAGCAGCATCATAGTCAAAAGAAGTGTGCTCCTCATTCTCCTTAAGAATGGAATATACTGCTTCATAAAGATCTGCATCAGCCAACATTCTTTTTTGTAGTTTATGAGCAAGCGTTAACAATTTAGGTTTTTCTTCTAAAGAGACAACAACTACCCTATCAATAAGTTGTTGTACCAACTCCTCTTCCATCTGAGCATAGCATCCGGTAACGATGATAATCGCATCTTTATTTTCTTTATGATACTTACGTATCATTCTTCTTGCTTTTTGCTCAGCTTTGGTAGTAACTGTACAGGTGTTTATAATGTAAATATCTGCTATGTGAGTGGCAGGGACTAATGTAAATCCTTGCGAAACAAATGAATCCGCAATAGCTTCACTCTCACACTGATTAAGCTTACATCCTAATGTATAAATGAAGAAATTCACGCATCCTCCATACTCTTAGACTCTTCCATTTTTTAATCGAGTTAGAATTTTTATCTGTTGCATTTTTTTACATCGAGTCTCATATCAGCAGCGTATGGATTATAACGCTGCAAATCGTAAAAAAAGTTGCACATTATCATTACAAGTTTGTTCAACAATACTCATTAATCTTCTGTATCCAACTGTAGCGAGTGCTGTGGGACACAAGTGGAGTTCATCTAGGACTCTTCCTACAAAGTGAGTAACTCCTTGAGAATAAGCAGCCTGCTTATCATGGTCTTGAGGATTCATGATAATCACATCAAGTTGAAGCTCTTTGAAGAGTGAAATCCAATAATCACTCTGTTCTTCTGAACAACGTAGAGGATGGAACACTAAAGGGAGACCCTTTAGTCCATTTTTCGCAGAGTCTGGTCCAAACATTGGGTGAGTCGCAATAAGTGGTTGTTCAATATTGAGAATATCTTCCATCAACTTAGCTGGATAGACTTTAACAGAACAAGTATCTACAACAATCGTCTCTTTACGAATATGATCTTTAAGAGTATGCAATGCTTCCTGCAAAGATGATATTGAGACGCATAAAAAGATTACATCACACTCACACAAAGCATGAAAATCTACTATTGAGACTCCATCGATTGAGAAATCTCGTTTACTTCGATTATACCCTACAACTTCTACTTTCTGAGCTAATATTTGAGCCCAAAAAGCTCCAAAACGGCCTAAGCCATATACACCAACTTTCATATCCATCTACCATATCATAAATATTCTCATCTCTACAATCTATCAAAATAAAGTATGATGAAGGGATACAACACTTTTATCGAATGTGGTATTCTAAGAAGGTAAAAATATTGATAAGGGGTATTATATATGTCATTTTCACAAACAATGAAAGAGAAGGCTATTGCCTTGCAAAAATCTATTGTCCTACCAGAGGGATTAGAAAAAAGAACTCTGCAGGCTGCAAGAAAAATCATGGATGAGCACATTGCTAAGAGTGTATTTGTTCTCGGAAACGAGAAAGAAATACATACATTGGCAACAGAATTAGGACTCAACATTGATGATATTACTATTATTGATCCACTCACTTCTCATTCAATAGAAGAATATGCTAACGAGTATTATGAAATGAGAAAACATAAAGGAATGACTTTAGAAAAGGCTCATGAAGTTATTGTTTCCCTCTCTACTTTGGAGCTATGATGGTTCACTTACAACACGCTGATGCCATGGTTGCAGGAGCTGTTTCTACGACAGGTGATGTATTAAGAGCCTCTTTCCAAATCATAAAAACAAAACCAGGTATTAAAAGTGCATCTTCTTGTTTCGTGATGGAAACAAAAGAGAGTGATTTAGGTGCTAATGGTTCTTTCATTTTTAGTGATTGTGCTACCATTCCAGATCCTACAAGTGAACAACTTGCCGAAATTGCTATTGCCTCTGCCATTTCATGCCAAACCTACCTCAATACCACACCTGTAGTTGCCATGTTGAGCTATTCTACAAAAGGGAGTGCTTCTGGTCCGTTAGTGGATAAAGTAGTAGAAGCAACAAACATCGTAAAAGAGAGAGAACCTTCATTAATCATTGATGGTGAATTACAACTTGACGCAGCTATCATTGAATCTGTAGGAAAAAGTAAAGCAAAAGATTCACCTGTTGCAGGAAGAGCAAACACCCTTATCTTCCCTGATCTTCAGGCTGGTAATATTGGCTACAAATTGGTTCAGCGCCTAGCAAAAGCCGAGGCGTATGGACCAATTCTACAGGGATTCGCTCACCCAGTAAGTGATCTATCAAGGGGATGCAGTGTAGAAGATATTGTAGTAACAAGTGCAATAACACTCTCTCAAGCCCAATAATCATGAATGTATTAATTATGAATAAAGGCATATATCAGAATAATGATATATGTCTCTTATTATTACCCATAACATTAGAGACCATTAGATGAAAAAAAGGTGTCCCTCATTGATGGCTCTCGGAGTCCTAATAAAACTATTTGGTCTTTAAGCTGGCCTGTCATTCTTGATCAGAGTTTTAATACTCTCATTCAATATGTTGATACTGCAATGGTGGGTTCCCTTGGAGCTATTGCAACAGCAGCAGTTGCAGTAAATGCCTCTACAATTTGGTTAGTAAATGGAGTAATGTACTCTTTTGGTGCTGCTTATGCTGTTATTATTGCTCGATACATTGGAGCAAATGAAAAAGAGAATATCAAAAAGAGTTTACATCAAGCATTTCTTGCAATTATCTTCCTTTCAATAGTAACAACCCTTATCATGGCAATGGTTTCAAAACGTTTACCCATTTGGTTGGGTGTTGAACAGCAAGTAGTTCTAGATGCTATTGGCTATCTTTCAATTATTAGTCTAAGCTATCCATTTCTCATCACTTTCGTATTCTTATCAAATATTATTAGAAGCAGTGGAGATACAAAGACTCCACTAATTAGCAATATTTTTACTAATGCGATAAATGTTATAGGAAACTTTATTCTTATCTTTCCATCTCGTACTATAGAATTATTTGGAAAGGAATTGTTTATCTATGGTGCTGATATGGGAGTAAAAGGGGCAGCTATTGCAACATTTACTTCCCACTTTCTTTCAGCAACGATTCTATTCATCATCATCCTCACAAAGGATTCTGATATTAAAGTACGCTTTAAAGAGATGATCTGGAAAGTAGATGCATGTATCACCCGTCAAGTATTTAAAGTAGGCCTTCCTATGGCCTTAGAAAGAATAACATTAAGCAGTGGACAAATAGTCCTTACAAGTCTTGTTACAAGCATAGGAACAGCTTCTTTAGCTGCTCATCATCTTGCTATAACAGCAGAATCAATCACTTTTATGCCTGTTAGTGGATTCTCTTTAGCAGCGGCTACATTAGTTGCGCAGTCACTAGGAGCTGGAAAGAAAGAGATGGCTAAAGATTTTGCAAAAAGAGTTCTCACGTTTGGAATTGCTCTTATGAGCGCAACTGGTGTTATTTTATTCGTTGCAGCTCCTCAGTTGATGTCATTTTTTACGAATGATTGCTGCAGTTATAGCTCTTGGTGCGAAAGTATTACGAATTGAAGCTTTCGCTCAACCCTTTTTTGCTATGAGCATAGTCATCGGAGGAATTCTTAGGGGAGCTGGGGATACTAAATGGCCTTTCATTTACTCAGTAATAGGAATGTGGGGAGTAAGACTTTTACCTGCTTATATTATAATCACCTATTTTGGAGGTGATTTAGTTATCGCATGGTCTTGTATGGTTGCAGATTTATTTGTCCGTGGTCTTCTTAATTTTTATCGATATAAGAAAGGTCCTTGGATTGATGTGTGGAGTAATACTTAAACAATCGACTTAGCTCAATGAGATCTTCTATTGAGAATACTTCACCTCGTGTAAGTGGATCAAATCTACTAGAAGCAATAATCTCATCAATAACTGATTGAGGTATAATCGTGCTTAGTCGATTATTCAATTAAATTATTTCTCATTGTCTTTCTTCTTGAAGCAAACAGATCATGTACTATGATAAAAAAGAGTTCTCGTACATCATCTGGAACCAGAGATGCTTCTCTTTTTTTAAAATGAATAACAGAAGAATCAACAGTAGGATGTGGGTAAAAATGGGTAGCTTTGATAGTAAAGAGTGAGGTTACATGGTAATCAACCTGACAAAGAATTGAGAGGGTAGACCAGTTCTTTGTTCCATGCATACCAACAATTCTATCTACAACTTCTTTCTGTAATGTGAATACCATCGTAGGAGCCCCTACTCTCTCCTCTAGAACCCTTGCAATAATAATTGATCCCACATTATAAGGAAGGTTTCCACAAATAACATCTGGCGCGCCCTTCTCTCTCACTACATCTTTAAAGTTTTTTAACATATCTCCTTCAACTAGATTAAAGGCTGGGACATCAACAAAAGCTTGCTCTTTCAATATTGAGATAAAACCTCTGTCGATTTCAAAGGCAGTAACGAGAGCTCCTTTCTCAAGAAGTATGGTAGTAATGTTTCCTATACCAGGACCAACCTCCCAGACGCTATCTCCAGCTTTTAATCCTATTGAAGATACGATTTTTTCTCTCACTGATTGGGTGAGCAGAAAATTCTGTCCGAATTTCTTACTCATTCCGAGAGAGTTCTCTTCAAGGAGTGCTCTTATCTGGGACCTTGATTCGTATGGAAATGTCCATTTCATATATAAGTATGCTCCTTGATTGTCTCGCTTTTTGAGAGTAGCAAAGAAATAAGATAAGGGTCAATATAAAGCATAGAAACAACACATATAGTAACAACGGTGAGAAAGATAATATTGCCACTTCTTGCTCTAATATCCTATAAGTGAATAAGCATATATATTCTACAATGTAGGCAAGAAAATTTATGGGTAACAGAATATAGAGAATACTTATTATGAGTAATAACATTATCATAGGAGTGAGAAGGTATGAATAAGTACATCCAATAGGGACAAAGGTATTAAAAAGAATGACAGAGATACTTCCTGTTGCACTCATCGCACTCATTGTGAGTGCAGATAAGGAACTCAAAAAGGTAGGAAGAAAAAACTCTAACTTTTTGCTAATGAAAGAAGTGAACATAATAATGCTGAAAATTGCAGTGTATGAGTAAACTGCAGCAAGTGTCATCATCGAGTGAGGAAATAAAAGAGAATGGAGAAGTATCACACTTAAGCAACGATCTATGTTCGATGGAATCCATGGAATAACTGATACAAAAAGAAATAGTACACTCCTCATCAGAGAAGGTTTATTACCAACAATCCACAAATAACACAAAGCAATGAATAGTGTGATTATGCGACTTTTCTGTTGAGATACACATGATGACAGGATTAAGAAAAAAAGGGAAAGGATTACAGACAGGTGCATTCCAGAAAGAGCAAAAAGGTGTGCAACCCCTTTGTAAATAGCAAGATTTGTAATGTATGATGAGTTTTCTCCTTTCATTCCCAAAGCAACGAGAAGAACAAGTTGTTGATTTTTCTCACTAAGACAAGTAATTCTCATCTTTATGTTATCCAATATCTTCTCTCTAAAAGAACCAAATGGAGGAGGCTTGATGAGTTCATAAGAGTTAGCCATAAATAGAGAATTTCCATCATCTGCAAGAAAGAAATGGCCCTGAACAGATATCACACTACCTGCTAATAGTGAATGTTGTGTTCTTATGATAGTGATAATATTTCGATTCAGAGATAGGATGACGCCTTTTGAACTTTTTGCCTTCATCACTCGCAAGGAAACTACCCTATTCCCACTTTCTGATAGAGTTGAGTCAAATATGGCAGTCCCCTCTAAAGAAGTAATTTCACCATACATCGAATCTGGTTGCTGTTTATTGATATCCTCTTTAACAACATATGGGATAAAGAGCATACCTTGAACAATAATAAAAATAAGGATAATTCTCTTTTTATATGCGAATACAATATAAAGAGATGCTTGCATCAAAAGGATTGGAACAACAATAAAGAGTGATGGATGAAATAAAAAAATTATTACATATAATAAAATAAAGAGCGATAATGTGAGTGAAGCCACCATACGCTCTTTACGAAAAAAAATCCTTTTATTGATTTGCAATCATTATAGTTAAAGCTAACAAAGGGATGTCACTTATCTGATTCATTCCAATTCGAAGAAGACGAGCAGAAAAAGCATCTCTATTCTTTTGATTCTTCATGACCTTAAGATACTTATTATACAATGAGTAGATATCCTTATGTTGAAGACGAATGAATGTGAGGTATTGTTCTTTAAAACTCTTCATGTAGAGAACATCCATATCTAACACTAATGGAGGAAGTGTTGCTCCATCTACTTTTGCAATCTTCTCTGCAAGCTCTATAGTCTCTAATTGAGAACATTCATGTATATATTGCTCAATCAATTCTAATTCAGGAACAACTTGATAGTCACATTCGCTTGCTTTCTGTTTTAATTCAAATCTCTTTTTTTATTGATAGATCACTTTCTTTTATCACGACGTGAAAGTCCAATAACACTAATAAATGTTACAGCTGAGGCAATAATGAATTCATCAACTAACGGAATCGGATCCCTTACAGCAAGGGAAAAAAAAGAAATATGTGATAAGAAATATTGCACCAGCAATTAAAAGACGAGGAAGATATCTCACATCTTGAATCCACCTGTCGACGCCTCTATCTATGTCAGTATAGAGAGTAAAGAAGATCCATCTTTCTGTTCTTTTGTGACTGTCGTTGCACTGAAAATAGTGATCTCTTCATTCTCATCCCACCCATGCGAGCTAGAAGGATCAGCAAAAGGAGATATATAGAGACTTGAATTGTTTCCTCTGTTAATGAGGTAGCATGGTTTCATTATTCTTTTCCTTATAAGTAGGCTTTATATTCTGCTATTCTTTTGCTCAGATTAGCTTGGAATGCATCTTTATTTTCTGCTTCTGTTTTGAAGAAGAAATAGTATTTTATTTTTGGTTCAGTTCCACTAGGTCGAACAACCATTTTATCACCATTAGTAAAAGTAAGGATAATTACATTTGCAGATGGGAATCCACTATTGCTATTGTGTAATAAATCAAGAATATGTGTGATAGTAACTCCAGCAAAATCATCTCCTATCTTCTTGTCTCTAAAGGTTTGCATAATCGCTTTCATTTTCTGTAAGCCACTTTCTCCTTCATAGGCAAAGGACATGACACGTTCTGTATAAAATCCATACTTTTGATATATTGATTCAAGGCGCTGTTGTAATGTGATGCCATTTTCTGAGTAGTAACTCATCATTTCCACAGCTAAGAGAGCTGAAGAAACGGCATCTTTGTCCCTAATCTCTTTCAAACTATTGTAGCCAAAACTCTCTTCACATCCAAAAAGATAAAAATAATCTTCTGATTTCTCAACATCGACAATTTGTTCTGCAATATATTTAAATCCAGTAAGAACATCTTTACAAAGGCCTCCATTGGTCTCTGTGATTTCTCTCACAAGATCTGTTGTAACAAAAGATTTTACCACGAGTGGTTTTTAGTGGTGGGAGAGAGATCTTTATATCGTTCTATTAAATAATCGGTTAAGAGAACAGCAATTTGATTCCCAGAGAGAAGAGTATATTCTGTGTTACTCCTATCAGTAGGTATTGCAATTCCTAATCTGTCAGCATCAGGATCTGTTCCTAACACAATATCTGCTTTCACTTTCTTTGCAAGTTCTAAAACAAGTCTCATTGCCTCTGGATCTTCTGGGTTCGGCATTGTTACCGTCGGAAAATCTCCGTTTGCTTCTTGTTGAGATTCAACGGTATATACTTCAAGTCCTAATTTTCCAAGTATTCTTCTGACAGGGATATCACCAGAACCATGAAGTGGTGTAAAGGCAACACTCACTTTTTGCTTCTTGATACTATCTTTTCTTAATAATGAAGAAATTGCTAACTCATCATAAGCCTCATCAACACTTTCTGGAACTTTTAGTAAAAGACCTTTTTCTATCGCATCTTGTGTGCTCATATTTTTGATATCTTCAATTCCGACAAGAGAGACCATATCAGCAATACCTACATCATGTGGGGTGTAACTTGGCCTCCATCACTATAATAGACCTTGTATCCATTATATTTTGCTGGATTATGAGATGCAGTTATCACTATCCCACTTGTTGCCTGTAGCTTTTGGACTGCGAAAGAAAGAAGTGGCACTGGTCTAAGAGAATCATAGAGATATACTTTAATATTATTTGCACATAGGGTAATTGCAGCTTTTTGTGCAAATTCTTTAGAATAATTTCGACTATCATAAGCAATCACAACACTAGGAGAAGCCTCTTGAGTGAGGAGATAACTTGCAAGTCCTTGAGTAACTTTGCGTATCATGAAAGGGTTAATTCGATTTGTTCCGCCTCCAATGACTCCCCTCATTCCGGCAGTTCCAAATGAAAGAGATGTATAAAATCTATCGTTCAAATCTTCAACTGCATGCTCATCTAATGAGGTAAGGACTTCTTCTCTAAAATGTGGATCACTTTCATATTCTATATAACTTGTTGCCTTTTGTTCTAATTCTTTAAATTCTTGTTCACTATATGAGCTCATAATTCCCCCTTTTCCAGTTCTTCAAATGTATCATATATATTGGTGAAACCGGAAGAAATTAATGTTTCTTTCCCTCTAAATCCCCAAGAGACTAATACACACCTTACTTTGGCAGCTTCTCCGGTTTTCCCATCTACTTCACTATCTCCTACAAATAGTAGTTCATCTTTTGTCAATTTGAATCTATGTAAAAATTGATTAACAGATGTTGGGTCTGGTTTTAATGGATAATCACTATGTGCACCTAGGACAAAGGAGAATGGAATATGAGGAAACAGTTTCTCAACTATCACTTGTACCAATTCATCATCTTTATTAGAAAGAACGCCTAGGGTGTAGTTTTTATCAATACACTTCTTTAAAAACGGAGTTGTTCCTTCATACTCAATAGCATGCTGAGCAGGATATATGCTGTACGTTTCAAAAAGTTTTTTCTCCATTCATCGAGAACCTTCTCATCCACTTCTTTCCCTTTAAGATGAACGGCATTCAATAGAGCGTTCCTTAATCCTCTTCCAACACACCGTTTACCTTCATCATCACTAATTGGTTCAAAATTGTATGCTGTTAATGCACTATTCATTGCGAAGGTGATATCACCTATCGTGTTTGCAATTGTTCCATCTAAGTCGAAAAGTATTGCCTTAATTTTTGTTGTTGATTTCATGGTATTTATTATACAGCCCTATTGCCTTATATGCTAGTCACATGTACTATTTCACATCATGTACAAATGGACTATCAAGGCCGCTTATGTCGGTAATCTAGTAGGAGCGTTGGTTACAAACCTCCCTCCGCTATTATTCGTTATATTTATGAACTCATTTAACTTATCGTATGAACAGATTGGAAGGTTAGTACTTATTAATTTTTCACACAAATCATATCCGATATTGTCCACAGTAAATTAGTAGATAAATATGGAGTGAGGCCTTTTATAACACTTGGACATTTTCTTGTGTTCATTGGATTTATTGTTTTAGCTCTTACTCCTTACATGTTACCTGACAATCCTTATCTTACTATTATCGTTGCTACCATCATTTTCAGTTATGGTGGGGGGCTACTTGAACTTCTTCTTTCTGCTATTGTTGGTGCTATTCCAGGAGATGAAAAAGCAAAAGCGATGAGCTACTCCACTCGTTTTACGCATGGGGATTCATTGCTGTAATTGTAGTGACAACTCTTTTACTTGCAATCCTTGGCTCTATGAGATGGCCGCTCATCCCTTTATTTTGGGCAATTGTCCCTCTTGCTAATGGGATTCTTTTTCTTATCGTCCCATTAGCTCCTATGGTACACCATGATAAGAGAGTAAAAAGTCGGCATCTTTTGACGTCTCCATTTTTTATTCTTATCATGATGGGCATCCTCGTTGGTGGAGCAAGTGAAGTGATTATAAGTCAATGGACGTCCACTTTTGCAGAGACTTCTCTTGGACTTTCAAAAGCGACAGGAGACTTAGTTGGTGTTCTCTTATTTGCATTCTTTTTAGGAATAGGAAGACTAATTTTTGGAAAGTGGGGAAAAGATGAACAAGTGTGGACTTTCATGTTTGCTGGAACTATTTTAACAATTGCGTGCTATGTGATTGCTGGGCTCTCCCCTTGGCCAATTCTTTCTCTCGTCGCTTGTATAGTGAGTGGATTAGGAGTCTCTCTTCTCTGGCCTGGATCTATTGTTCTTGCACATGCAAAATTCCCACATGCATCTGCTGCGCTATTTGCTCTTTTAGCTGCATCAGGTGATACAGGAGCTGCAATAGGTCCTTATAGTGTCGGAGTTGTCACTGATGCAAGTCTAAAATTAGGGAGTACCTCACCTTTACAGATAGGTATTTTAAGTGCAACGATTTTCCCTATCCTCATGTTGATAGTTCTCATTCTAGTCAAAAGAAATCAGACAGCAACAGGACTTGAAGGATCTGGTCTATCTAATGGGAGTTCTTCTAATTCAAGTGTTAAGTAAGAAGAAATAAGGGTGAGGTACTTCATTGCTTTAGATACTGCTATAGGAAGCAGTTCCTTATTCGTTTCAATGAGTAATGAATTCAATTGCCCACTTGCATCTTGCATTGTTTGAACATCTCTTATTTTTTCGTGTATCTCGTCACTTTTCAATTACTTTTTTTTGAGACTCATCATGGTTGTATTTGCATTTTCTAAATATTGGCATATCGTACTTTGTTTTTGATGGAGCTGCTCCAAATAATCGACATACAAGAGATCTAACAGGATATATCTGACAATGATATGGATCATCTTTGTTATACAAAGGGCATCCCTGCCCATTGTAGTTGGGATCTATAAGTGAAATTAGGTGTAAATCTTTTTTAATAAACATCATATATGCTGCAATGAGGGAAGCTTCATGAGTTGTAAGATCTGGGATAAAGTGTTCACAACATGTCCCACAAGCTGGGGGACAACGAATTCCTAATGAAGAAGTGAACAGAGCAGAATTAGTATCTACATCATTATACAGGTCTAATAATTCATTCCATTTAGAACTAATATTTAACCCTTCGAAAGTATGAAGAAGCGCAATTACATCGTTCAATATATTACCCTTTTAACCAAGAATGAGGAATCATAGTGTGTTGTGATATTCGTTGTCAATATACGATTAATTATCGCTAGTTCTACCTTTTACTGGACGAATCTTTTTTCCTTTTTTTTCCCTTTTAATTCTCTCATTTTCTTCTTTACTTGTCTCTTTCTTCTATCGCTTAAAAAGTAGAACAACTCCCAATACTTGTGACTAAAGGCGATGATCATAATAAAGTACATCATCATGGGATTTTTAGCAAAAGGAAGAGTAATATTCATTCCATAGTATCCAACAAGGAAAGTGGGAAACATGAACGCTATTGAGATGACTGTGAGACGTCGCATGATAAAACTAAGATTATTACTGATTACTGAGGCAAATGCATCCATTGTTCCTGTGAGAATAGAAGCATAGATATTTGCCATTTCGATTGCTTGTTTGTTATCGATAATAACATCTTCTAAAAATTCTTTCTCCTCTTCGGTAGGGACTTTAAAATAGAGAGACTTTTGTAATTTTTCTAGTAATACTTCATTAGTGGAAAGAGAAGTGGTGAAATAGACTAATGATTTTTGAATGGATAAGAGTTGAATAAGTTCATCATTTCGAACACTTCTATGTAATTCTTCTTCAACCAGATTCTTTTGCCTATTAAGATATTTCAAGAGACGAATATAGACCATGGCAGCTCTTCCATGATAGAAATCACAAAACCCTCTTGAGTTTCAACAGGGTATTGTCTAAATCTATTACGGGAAAATCTTCTAATATTACGCTGTCACTTTGACAAATAGTTATGATTGTATCTTTCATCATGACTATTCCTAATGGAACACAGTATTGGTTAATACCATGCGCATCATCAGCAAATGCGGGGAGACGGACAATGAGGGCGACATAATCATCCTCTTTCTCTATTCGAGCCTGTTCATCCATATCCATAATGTCAGCAAGAAGTTCACTGCTGATGGCATAGTCTTCTTGCAATTGAGAGATATCATCGCGGCTTACTTCGCGTGCATCAACCCAAGTATATCCTTCAAGCTGGCCATGTGGTCCATTTGAAGGTCGATTCATTGTATTTCTTATTGTAATCATGGTTCCTCCTAGACTCTCCTGAAGAACCATTCACCCAATGATTATTGCATTTGAGGGTAAAAGGGCAGGAGAACTTCACTGTTATTAACATTATTTGATAGTAATTTCCGCTTACTACCACCATCGTCTGAATTAGACATGGGTTCCTCCTACTTGAAAAGATAAAAGTTGACTTAAAAAAATCAATCCGCTTGTCATAATAGCACATCATAGATATGATAAAAAGAGGTTTGGAGTAAATTACCACATTAAGTATAAGGAGCATAAGATATGATTACTCGAGAAGAGGCATTAGCAATATATTCAACTTACAATAATTCTGAAAATCTCTTAAAACATGCTTTAAGTGTTGAAGCCGTGATGAGAAGATTTGCAAAGTATTACGATGAAGATGTTGAATACTGGGGAATTGTTGGGCTCCTTCACGATATCGACTATGAAAAATATCCCGAAGAGCATTGTAAGATGGCTCCTCAATTATTACAAAAGCACAATATTAGTGATGATATGATCCATGCTATCGTAAGTCATGGATGGGGAATCTGTAGCGATGTTGAACCAGAATTAATCATGGAAAAAGTATTATATACTATTGATGAGCTTACAGGGCTCATTACTGCGACAGCTCTTATGAGACCTTCTCGTTCACTACAGGATTTAGGCGTAAAATCAGTAATGAAGAAGTGGAAGACAAAAGGATTCAGTCAAGGCGTTGATAGAGAGCTTATTTTACAAGGATGCACTATGATCAATATGGAACTCAATGAAGTAATCTCATTATCAATCGAAGGAATGAGAACTGTTTCTACAGAACTAGGATTTGAAAGTTAACTTTCAGGACTCACTTCTGGAGTAAAGAGCTCTCAATATGTTCAAGTCTCAATATCCCTTTTTATTCATAATGATTTTAACATGATGTAAGTCTTCTATTTTATGTTTAGCACCTGACTCAACGATAATCACATGCAGATGATACACCTTTGATTCTTGTTGAACTTCAATTTCATGTTCATCTGTTGGGATATAACGAAAGTCTTCACTATCATCCATCTCTTTAAGCCAGTCATCAATTCGAAGTCTAATCACTACAGCAATAGAATTAATCCAGGGTTCAACTCCCCTTTTCTTATCATGCTTATAAATCTTTACATATCGACTATAGTGAACAACATCTTCTTCAGGAAGCATATCAATAAAAGGATTGCCCCCTCTTCCCGTACCCGTTGAATAAATGAAGGAAGTTTAGATGCATTCTTCATTCGAATGACAACTTTGGTTTTATTTATCTTCCTCCCTGTTCGTGGGGCGTGAAAAAAGAACACCTGATCAGAAAAGAGTCTTGGGACAATACGAGAAAAGAACGCACGTAAGCCCTCTTTTATTCTATCTTTGAAGACATAGGCTAAAATTATCAAAAGAGCCCATTGCATACTATTTTTCAAAATAGTCTTTCTGCAAAGATGGCTGTTAATGTTGCAAATGTCATCGCAATAGCCGCCGCAGTACCAGCTAAGATACCGCCTATCCTTTTGGGTGATTTTGATTCTATTGGCTGAAGATATAAGACTGATTGAGTCCATTTCTTTAATTCAGCACTTCGATAGGCAACACTTTCTTTATTACTTTTTGAACTGTATGCAGTTGCAGATATATAATTTCGACTTTTTCGGTACTTTGCTTCTTCTTTTGCATAGGTAACAAGAAATATATAAGAATCTCTTTTTAGAAGAGGATAATTCTGAACCATTCTAAATAGGTCTACATTAGTAGTCTCCAATAAGAGGCTAATTGCTTCATCTCCCCACGCAAATGCACTACATATTTTATTTCCATTAGGGTACTGACACTCAATCTTTTTACTAATTTCTCTATAGCGGGCTAGTGCTTCTTTTGTCTCTCCACCCCATCGTTGTAATAAAGATAACACTTCTTGTGCTGTCCCTCTTTCAATAATATCTTTACATTCATCTGTTGTTGTTTTTGCTTCATGTCTAAAAGAATTACAAAGTGTCTGAATTTCATGGATAATTATTTCATCATTTACTTTATTCGATTCAGAGATAATCTGATTAGCATACCCTTCTATGAGATGAAGAGGACTAATGATATTAGTTTGGTCAAGAAGTTCATCAATAGTGATTTGCGGTGATGAATAGCGAGCATGTGCCTGAAACTTCCTAAGCATTGCATCTCTTTCAATTACTTTTGGTGAAACATTTAACTGAGGAGGGGAAAAAATATAGTAGTCAATATCTTTCTGATAAGAATTGTGACTTGGAATTATATAATTTATTTTTACTTCAAGATGTCTTGATGAGTGGATTCTAATATCGATCAATTGGGTTACTCCATTTAAACATACAGTATAAAACAGCATGATATAGAAATCAACATTGAAGCGTAAACTCTTTTTAGAAAAACAATTCAATACAAACATTGTTTGACTTATCACCCTTTATTGAACATACTATACGTAACAAATTTGAAAGAGAGGTTACAATATGGAAGAGCAACTAACTTACAAGATTATAGATTTTGTAGAGGATAGAGCAGTAACAGAGTGTTCAGATGGGAGAGAAGTAGAGATCCTCTTTGAAAAAATTCCAGAAGATAGTGTAAAAGGAGATACACTCATCTTTAATCAGGGTCTTTATATTAAATCATAGGATGAGACCTTATTGACCTAATTTGCACATAAGTATAGGGTATTCTTTGTTCTGGAGGATGCCCTTTTTTATGAACCAAAAGATTAATCAAAACCGAAATTATACAGCGTTCTTAATTCATGCAATCTTTTTAGCCCTCACAATGAGCTTTATTGATGTAAATACTATCATTCCAAATATGATGGGTGAACTTGGTGCAAGAAGTATTCAACTAGGACTTCTTTCTTCCATAATGATTGGGGGCACAAGTTTTATGCAATTATTATTTGCCCTGATGATTATACCCCTTAAAAAGAAAAAACCGGCACTTCTCATTGCAATCTATATAAGAGTAGCGGCTCTTCTAACCCTAGGGATTTTCTTACTCACTGATATTGAAGGAAAGAGCTGGGTGATTTGGGCTCTTCTCCTTATTATGGCTATGTTCTCGTTTGGTGGAGCTTTTGCAAATATTAGCTACACTGATATATTGGGGAGAGCAATTAAAACAGAAAAAAGAAAAGATTTCTTGATGAAGAAACAACTAATTAGTAGCATAGGGGTTATTGTTTCTTCTCTATTGGTAAAAGTTATTCTCACCTATTTTAGCTATCCGTCAAACTATGCTTTCCTCTTTATTTCAGGGTCTTTCATCCTCCTTCTGGCAACAATTGGATTTTGGATGATTGATGAACCGGTCAATACAAAGGTAAGAAAAGAGAGTGTTAAGAAGAGGATTTCACTCTTATTCAAAGCAATAAAAGATGACAAGAACGTGAGAAAGTACCTTCTTTTTATTAATACTAGTGGAGTTATTCTCTCAACAATTCCCTTTCTCATCTTATTTGGAAGGACTCAATTTACCATAGATGGATCTTTAATAGGCTCCTATCTTTTAATTCAAATGGGTGGTGCTCTATTAACAAATATCAGTCTTCAGACCTTCTATAAAAAGAGGAATATCGTCCACTGCTCTATATGTTTATTACAATCGCAGCAATGACTCCTATCGTTTCCCTTCTATTTTCATTTTCACCGATATTTTATGCTATTACATTCTTGTTTAGTGGAGCTGCTATAGAACTATATAAGATTGTTACTCCAGGAGTACTTCTTGAAATCTCTAATGATGAAAACAGGACTCTTTATACAGGGTTAGCAGGAGCTGGAGCTATTGGTAATATTATTTACCCTATTATTGCAGGGTTTCTTGTCACTATTATTGGATATATGAGTGTTTTCATTCTCACAAGCCTCTATATTATCTTAGGATTCAATTTTGCAAAAAGTATTGTTTGTGCTAGATTTTCCCAGTCAACACCTCTGCAATAATAGAAACAGCTTCTTTTCCCTCTTTCATTGGAAATAAAGGATAATCATGATTCATTCTCTCTTTTTCTATATAGAGAATTTCTTTTCCCTCTTTCACGCACCTATCATGAAATTTTCTAATATCTGGCAAGAATATCTCATGTGTTCCCACAAACACTGTTAAAGGGCCAAGATGAGAGATATCAGCAAGAATTGGAGAGACTTTTGTATCTGATTCCTCTAAGTCTCCTCTATAGGCAATACCCATATTCTTTAAGTGAATAACACTTAACATTGGGTCTTTATCTTCAAATTCTTCAATCAAAGGATTACTTAGAGAAATATCGAGCCAAGGAGAGATGAGGATAATACCTTTAGGTTGATGTTTCACTTCCTGCATAATGGCTAAGGCAAGCCCTCCACCAGCACTATCTCCTATAACAAAGAGGTCATCTTTTACCTCTTCATGCATATGTTCATATAGGTTTTTAGTTTTTAAGACAGTCTCTGTGGCATTATGAGCAGGAGCTTTTGGATAGAGAGGCATCATCACTTTACAAGGGGATAATTTTAGAATCGAATCTATAAAAAGAAATGAAGAATGGAAGCATGTTCTACATATCCTCCACCATGAAGGTAGAGCACCGTAGCTTTACTTTCTTTCTTTCTTGGAGTAAAGATGACAACTTCTACTCCATCAATCTCTACTAGTTCAATTCTAGAATGAGCTAATCCTTTTATTGGAAGTGTATATGGTTCTTCATTCTTTTTTCTCTGTTTTTCCAAGTAGGATTCACTTTCTTTACCTAACTCTGACTGCATCTTTTTTATACTAACTTGTAATATTTTCTCACTTACATAAGAAGTCGCGCTTCGTTTCTCTTTTTTATTTATATAAAGAGAAAATAACAACAATGTAACAATCATCACAATGATAATGCCCATCACAGACCTCCATCGATATTAGTGTACACGATGACACAGGAAATAGTCCATATTCTTTAGCTTTGATAATACATCATGTACCTAATTGAAAATTATATGCATGAAAGAGCGATGAGAACCCTATCTATGGAAGTATTCGATAAGGAAGGTGTGCTCTTTTATCACAAGTCTTGAATGCTTCAGCAACCCTGCGCTTACATTGTAATCCCCTATATGCGGCAATAACTTCAATTGTATGAAAAATATCTTCGTATTCTTCGCTATCAATTGCATGGAGTTGTGAAGTGTGGCATCCGACACTTTTCATTTTAAGTTCGAACGTTTCACTCACATCAACATACAGATCAGGTTCAAAAGAATTCCCCTCGATACCCTCCATGTAGATTATATGAGGAATATGATCAATAGAAGGATATTCAGAGTGAAAAAGAGGCAAGGTTGCTAGTGCAGAACAACGAAACACTATGTTGCTTGTTTGCACATGGTCACTATGATATTCATGTTCACTATGGGTAATGATTACATCGGGTTTAATCGATCTGATCAGATTTATTACTTTTAGAATGTGCTCCTCATTCTGTTGATTCACACACCCATCGTCGATATCAAGGGTACAAAAAGAAGCTCCTATTACTTTAGAAGCCTCTGCCCCTTCTACCATTCGTACTAAAGAGAGACGATCTTTATCCAGTGTAGCATGACCTAGATTCCCATTCGTAAGGGAACAAACAACCACATCATCACCTCTGTTTACACAAAGGGCTAATGTTCCAAAAACAACCTAGTTCAACATCGTCAGGGTGTGCACCTATAGCAAGTATTTTCATCAGAGCTCCTTATTTACACTATAGCAATAGATGATTTGATTATCCACCCCATCGATTATTCAGCTCATCAATTTCATTCATAAGGCGGTCCATTGCTCCACAAAGACGGGAGGATGCTTTAGAATCTTCTTCCTCAATAATACTCTTACTATGTTCCTTCATTCGGTTAATGATTCCTACAGTGGAATTCATAGACTCTTCAAGGTTACTAATTGAAGCTTTAAGTTGCTCAAGAGAAGTTACCCAGACGCTTTCTCTTTCTGCTTCAGGGAAATCTGATGATAAGAGATCAAATGATTGCCCCGCTTTCGGTGCCCAGGAAGAGAGGTTCATATGAGAATGGAGATACCCAGCAAAGAATCGTGCAGTACTTTCATCACCATGAACAACGAATACATGACGTAATGGAGATGTGAAATTTGATATCCACTTGATGAGTCCTTTTTGATCTGCGTGTCCGCTAATACCCTCAAGTTTAACTATCTCTGCTCTTACATCGATTGGCTCCCCAAATATTTTTACTTTTTTGGCTCCGTCTAGGATTGACCGACCTAATGTTCCCTTTGCCTGATATCCACAAAATACAACAGTTGATTCTTTTCTGTATAAATTGTGTTTTAAGTGATGTTTGATCCTACCAGCTTCACACATACCACTTGCCGAAATAATCACAGCACTCTCTTTTAAGGCATTAATTGCTTTCGAATCATCACTGGTAATGCTCATAGTAAGGGAAGGAAACCGTAACGGGTTATCACCTTTCTTTACAATCTCCATCGCCTCTTCATCGAAGTATCCGTCTATATTTCTATTAAATACAGCAGTAGCTCTAATAGCTAATGGACTGTCAAGATATACTGGAATGTGCTTTATTCCTTTAATCATATTGTGAGTAATGATATGTCGGATGAGATAGAGTATTTCTTGTGTTCTTCCTACTGCAAAAGAGGGGATAATAACATTTCCTCCCCTTTTGAATGTTTGTTCAATATATGTTGCTAGAGAAGAAGCTCTCTGCTCAGTACTCACCTTTTGAGAAGGATGAGCCACTGGTGGGTGTTCTCTGTCTCCATAGGTTGATTCCATTACAACAAAATCAGCATCATTTAGCAGTACTGGATCATTAATAATAGGTTGATCAAGATTTCCGATATCTCCACTAAAGATGATATTTCGTTTTTTTCCATCTTCGGTTAATTCAAATCGTATAGAACTAGACCCTAGGATATGCCCAGCATCACTAAAGGTGGCGACAATGCCTTGAGCAACATTGAAAGATCTCTCATACTCATGCCCAATAAAGTAATCCATCGCTTTATCAGCATCCTCTACTGTATATAATGGTTCAATAGGAGGCTTTCCGTCTCTGATTCTTTTCCTATTTACCCATTCAGTTTCCATCTCTTGGATATGGCCAGAATCACTAAGCATAATCGAACACAAATCAACCGTTGCTGTGGTTGAATGGATAGAGCCTCTAAAACCTTGTCGAATCATCATCGGAATTCGCCCACTATGATCAATATGAGCATGGGTGAGTAAGATATAGTCTATCTGCTCAGGATCAAAAGGGAATTCCATACCAAGGGTTTTTTCGTCATTTCCTTGAGGAAGACCACAATCTATCAACATCTTAACATTGTTACACTCTAAGAGAGTACAACTTCCAGTTACCATTCTTGCAGCACCGTAAAATGTAATATTCATACTCTAAATTGTATCCTTCGCATGAGTAAAAGTCTAGAAAAACAATATTTTTCATGTCTACGTGGAAGGGCAATTATTGAAATATTTTTAGATGTAGTACTATTTTTGTAATTATTTACTTAGAAATAAGCTTAACCAAATAGTAGAACAGCAATCACATGTAAAGTAATATCAGCAGCAAAGTGTGCAATCATTGCATATAATAATCCTTTCTTCCAATACAACAGCCCAAATCCAATTCCCGCAATACTATTTAGAAAAAATCCTCTTATGACAACAATCATGGTCAACTCGGATAAGGATGAGGCTATAGGTATATGCGCTAATGCAAATAAGATAGCAGCTAACATCATAGCTACCCAAACGGTCCAAGATTTAGGTGCTTTTTCTTTGTTTCTGATGATAATATTTATTATCCAGACTAACAGTGACATGAAAAATAATCTGTATATTATCTCTTCACCTATTCCACCAAAGAAGCTCCCAATTAATCCTTTATACCAAGGTGGCAACTCAGTTGTGAAAAACGATAATGATGAACCTAACTTATAAAAGATATAGTCACATAACAATAAGAAAGCCCCTATCATACATCCTATAACACTTGATGATAGGATAAAGGATGACCATCTGATACGTGCCTGTCTTGAAACAATAGCTTTCAATACAGGTGCTCCTAAGTTAACTTTTTCTGAAATTAAAAGACCTAGAACTGTAAAGAGAGACAATTGAATGACAAATAGTATGCCCAATATAACATCAGAAGGGATATACCCAACCTTATCAGAAGGTAACTGTAAGAGGAGCTCCTTTGCATATGGAACCCCGCCGAAAGATGCTAACATAATTCCAATAAATAACATTGGAAATATTTTGAATATGCTTGTAGTTGCTATGTTTTCGTTCATGCAAGCGCTCCTCTATTTTCATTTTTATGCTTCTAAAAGCTAAGAGAATTGGTCGGTAGTGTAACTAATTATGTATGAACGACCATAAAACAATCTTCATTCCAATCTTAGTTTCACATAATTAATTTCTTTATGTGAGATACTATTCACCATTCGTCATTCAATCGGATAATGTGTATGTAACCACGAGGATAATATGTGTACTGCATCTGAGTGTAATGGGTCATGGGCTTTCTCTTTATACTCTTTCTTAAAATTAATTGCAGACATGGGTCCTTCATGCTTTTTAGTCCGTGATTCATATCTTTGATTACGTGAGACTCAAGTGTTCCTTTAACAAGGTGATGTAATCTTTGAAGTTTCTTTGAATCTGCCTGAAAATCCTTATCACCTGTAATTGCTAATACAGGGCATGTCACTTTTTCAAGGTCCTGTAATAGATGATATTGATAATGTTCTTTGAACCACTTAGCATGTACTTTTGAAAATTTATATCGCATCATGGCTTTGTCACTATTCATGACCTTTCTCTTGAACTTCTCAGCTTGTGCTTCAATCATGTTCTCTGTGTTACATATTCTTGCAATGAATTTATTTAAGCGATTCTTATTTTTTAATTTCTTCTATAAGAATTTTCTCTTTGTCTTTTTTAAGGCTTCTTCTACTGTTTCTCCCCCTCCTGCTAATAGAATCATACCATCAACTGAAGTTCTTGCATTGACAGCTGTTGCTAATATACAGCCTTCACTGTGTCCTAGTAATACAATCTTTTCTCGATCTACATGAGGTTGTTGTTTTAGAAAATCGACAGCTCTTTCTACATCTTCAACTAGGTCCCACATGCCTGTCTCAATATAATTACCCTCGCTCTTTCCAACGCCCCTTTTGTCTATCCTCAGACTAATATAACCTAAAGAAGTAATAAGATGAGCTACATCTTTATACAGATGTGTGTCCAATTTCATAGGGCAACATATCCATCCCTATCTATGTGTCCAGATCCAGAAATGAGTAAGACTGCGGGGAGCTTCTCTTCATCTCTTTTTGGCATAGCTATGGTTCCAACTAAGTTATACTGTCCTTTGATTATTACGTTCTCTTCAATAATTTCATATGTGTTCATTCTTTCTCTCTCTTTTCTGTCTTCTTTGTGATATGAATATTTATTTAGGTATCACAATATGTGAAATACTTCTTAGTGTACGCTCTTGTGTTGGAGTATTGTCTATGTGCTTTACAATCAATTCTGATATAGATTGCATGAGACCCTGTAATTCTTCGTCACTTAAAAATAGATGTGCTTGACGATATGAGACTCCATCCTTTTCCATTTGAATGCGGTCTCTTTTTAAGTAGGCATCATAATCAGTTAATAGGTTCATTAAAAATGAAAAGAAGTATTGAAAGTGCTCCTCACGATGTATCAGATTGAGATCATCTTTTGTAATAATAGAACCATTATTATTTAAGGCGTAAATTCTTTCCATGGTCCCTCTTTTTTTTAAGTTCATGTACAGTCTTGATTATGTGAGCATGAACAAGTGTATGGAGATGACGATATAGTGTTGCTTGTGGTACATCTGGTAAGTACTCTGAAATTTCTTGAGTTGAAAGTTCTTTTTTTGTCACTAATGTTTGTATTATCCTCATTCTAATTGGATTCATTATAATATCGATGTTGTTTTTCATGGTAATGTTACAAACCTCCCTATTATGTTAATCAATATGTTCAATTGATTATTATCATTATTGATAATGATAATAATAGAAGCTAATTTTTTTGTCAATGACTATATTCACTACAAATAACATAAGATCTATTTAAATATGATTAAGATAGGAACATCTGCTCAATTTTTCTTGTTCAAAAGTCTATACAAATGAATCTTAGGCTGTGTAGTATGTATAGATAGGAGGAAGAAAATGGATGTTAATAAACAGAAAATTATGAGGCTTCATGTAAGAAAAGCAATGGATAATCTTGAAAAAAATAATTATGGTGTTTCCTATGTTCCACAAAAGAGGATATTGTTCCCCTTTTCTCCTCTTTGATAGAAAAGGGAGTGTAGTTGGAGCAAGTGGCTCTGTTACTTTAAGTGAAACAGGATTAATCAGTTTCGTAAAACAACATGAATGTACTTTCATCGATAGGTTTTCTCCAAATCTAACAAAAGAAGAATTGTATGAAAAGAATATGCAACATTTACATTGTGATATCTATCTAGCTAGTGCTAATGCAATTACGCAAAGAGGTGAAATCTATTGTGTTGATGGGTCTAATAATCGTCTAGCAGCCCTCCTTTATGGACCAAAGAAAGTCTACATCATTGTTGGGCATAATAAGATTGTTACAAATGTAAAAGAGGGAATAAATAGGGTTAAACAACTAGCTGCACCGGCTAATGCAACTCGCCTCGACAAAGATACCTATTGTGTCACTCATGGGCACTGTGTAGCACCATTACATGATGATAATCATCTTATGAGTATACCACCACATGCCTGTGATAAAGGAATATGTTCCTCCTTTTTAGTCTTAGGACGACAAGGAGCTAAAGAGAGAATACATGTTATCATCGTTGGAGAAGATCTGGGGTATTAATCGAAAAAGAGAGAATATACCTCATCTGCATTCTTTGATGCTTTTAACAAACGCTTAAAAGATGCACTCGCTGTTGTTCTCGCTATGGAAGAAAGTATCTCTATATGAGCACTTGATTCATTTAATGGTGCGAGTACTAAGAAAAAATAACTGCATTTTTCACCATCCAATGCATCAAAATCAATAGGATTTTCACTTACACCAACGACAAGATACACACGATCAACTGCTTTGGTCTTAGCGTGAGGTATTGCAATACCATCTGCAAGACCCGTTGAACCCAATTCTTCCCTCTCAAAGACTGCTTGAAGAATCTCTTCCTTATTAGACAATTCTCGGTGTTGAGTAAGGGTCGTTACAAGCTCTTCAATTACTGCATTTTTTGTTTCTCCGAGCAAGGGTACTTTTATTAAATCTTTGCTTAATATGTCAGTTAATGTCATAAGGAGCCTCCACATCGGCATCAGGTAGGGACTCATACATGTCCCAAATATCATCACTATCTCTCACAACAAAGACTGGAATAGTTGCGCTACGCATCATCCTATCTGTTTCACTAAGTAATTCATCTCGACGTGAATGGATTTCAGAAAGTCCTCCTAAGACAAGCATATCTACTTGATTCTTAGCAATATATTGTTTCACTTCTTGGGAGACTGCTCCACTTTTTGAATGGTCTCAACATCTACCCCTTTCTGATTACCTAGTTTTTTTACATGCTGTAAATAGCGAACCGCATCACCTTCAATATCCCTTTGATATTCAATTTGCTCAGAATCCAAAAAGATTCTCATTTTTACTAGATCTTGAAGTGCTTTTGTATTTACGACATACATGGCAACGAGTTGGGCATGTAATTGTGTCGCAAGGACGATTGCTGCCATTGCTGCACTCACTGAGTCTTCAGATCCATCTAAATATACCAATAGTTTGGTAAACATATATAGTGTATCCCTCCTGTATCAATTGCTATTCTCTTCTAATCGTTTCTTTATTTGTTTCAATAAAATGAAGCCTTCTCGCTCTATCTCTTCAATACGATTGCTTGTATATTTCAAATCCTCTTGTAGGCGAGGTATTACAATCTTTTCTAATGCATTAACCTTTCGAATGCTCTTTTTAACTTCTCGAGCAAGTCTCATAATAGAAATTTTCAATTCGCTTAAGTGCCCCATGAGTTTAAGTGCCTCTCTATAGGCTTCAAGGGTATCTTCTACTTGAAGAGTTGTTCCTTCTGGGCTGAAATAAGGTCCTTTCTCTTCAAAATGGGTTTCGACTTTTGGCAATCTTACTCCCATTACTTTTCTTGTATTGAGTTCAATGGAACTCTTTATGGTGACAGATGGAAATACATTGGCTACTTTTAGTCGTCCCATCTGCATCACAGACTGTTGAAGTGATTCACTTGCTTTAGAAAGGGCTTGATCTACTCTCTCTTGATAATCTACTGCCTGATCAACCAATGTGAGTAATTCTACTACTAAAATAGACCGTTTTTGATCGAGAAGTTCATACCCGAGATTAGCAAAGAGAGATCATCTTTAACTTGAGGACATTTGATCGTGTAGGTGCGATCGTTTGGCTCATGTATCAACTCCATAGTGTTCCTGTATTTCACTCTCATTTACTCGTTGCAATTCTTCAGGTGGGAGAGTAGATAATGCTTTCCATCCAATATCGAGAGTTTCATCAATACTTCTATCTTCATCATATGGTTGAGAGACAAATTTCTGTTCAAACATCGTTCCAAACTCAAGGTATTGATGATCTAAACTAGTAAGTTCCTCTTCTCCGATAACTGAGGCAAGGTTTCTCACATCTTTAACATGAGAATACGATGCAAAGAGCTGGTTTGCAAGATGTGGATGGTCATTTCTTGTCATTCCTTCCCCTATTCCATCTTTCATTAATCGCGATAAACTAGGTAGACCATTAATTGGAGGATAGATTCCCCTTGCATACATCTCGCGATCAAATACAATTTGTCCTTCAGTAATATACCCGGTTAAATCTGGAATAGGATGAGAAATATCATCATTAGGCATTGTAAGAATAGGAAGTTGCGTAATACTGCCACCTCTTCCCATTATCTTCCCACTCCTTTCATATAGTTCTGCTAGATTTGAATACAGGTATCCAGGATATCCTTTACGTGAAGGAATCTCTCCTCTAAGGGTAGAGATCTCTCTTAACGACTCGCAGTAATTAGTCATGTCTGTCATGATTACCAACACTTGTTTCCCATGATGAAAAGCTAGATGTTCAGCAAGAGTAAGTGCACTACGAGGAGTTATCGTTCTTTCAATAGAAGGGTCATCAGCGAGAGAGAGAAAGAATGCCACATTATCTAGAACGCCAGAAGATTCAAAGCTGTCAATGAAGAATCGAGCTACATCATACTTTACCCCCATAGCAGCAAAAACAATTGAAAAGTCACTCTCATTCTTTAACACTTTTGCTTGGCGTGCTATTTGTGCAGCTAACTTGTTATGGGGCAATCCGTTTCCACTAAATATTGGAAGTTTCTGTCCTTGGATGAGAGTAGTAAGGCCATCAATAACTGAGACACCTGTTTGAATAAAGTCTTGAGGGTATTCACGACTAGTAGGATTTATGGGAAGTCCATTTATATTTAATTCATCTTCTGCAGGTGGAAGGGGCGCATCATCGATTGTTCTTCCTAACCCATTCATCACCTTACCAAGCATACCTTTCGAAACAGGGAGAGTAAATGGTTCTCCCATAAATCTCATATGCGTGTCAGGAAGGTTAAGACCATCTGTTCCATCAAAGAGCTGAACAACAACCACCTCATCACTTGTATCAAGAACCTGCCCAGTTCGCTGAAATCCTTGTGAATCAACAACTTCAACGAGTTCACCAAAACCAACAGGGTGCGTGTTTCGCATATATACTAGGGGGCCCTCAATTTTAGAGGCTCCAATATACTCTCTCCCCTTCAAAAGAGATTTTTCTATCTGATTCATCTCAATATTATGTTTCATACATCTCTCCAAGTCGACTAATCTGTCTCTCTAGGCGTACGATAATTTTGTCGAGTTCTTCAAGATTATCATCTGTTATATTCATTCTCATTCTTGAGATCTCATTCACTACTTTCATTCTTTTTATACGGACAATGGGAAGTCCTTTACTTATTGCAGCAGAACCGAGGTTCCAATAAGAGAGAATAACATGAAGCATACCGAGTTGCTTCTCAACAGAGCAGTATTTATCGTTTTCATCAAAGGCATTTTGTTGTAAAAATGCAGTTTTGAACATATTGCATACTTCGAGAATGAAATTCTGACTATCAGGGAGAGCATCCGGACCTACGAGCTTGACAATCTGTTGCAGCCGAACCTCTTTTTGAAGAAGATTCATAATTTCTAGACGACTTTGCTTCCAGTTCCCATCCCCTTTTTGTCCCCACCAAGGGGCGACTTCGTCTACATATTCACTATAGGATTCTAACCAGCTAATTGCAGGATAATGTCGAGCAGATGCTAAAGAGCGATCTAATCCCCAAAAGCAACGAACGAATCTTTTCGTATGTTGTGTAACAGGCTCAGAGAAGTCACCCCCTGGAGGTGATACTGCTCCAATGATTGAAACAGAACCTTCTTGTCCACTAAGAGTTCTCATTCTCCCTGCTCTCTCATAAAATTCAGCAATACGAGTGGGAAGGTATGCAGGAAAACCCTCTTCTGCTGGCATTTCTTCCATTCTCCCGCTCAATTCTCTTAGAGCTTCTGCCCATCTACTCGTACTGTCTGCCATGATAGCTACATGAAAACCTTGGTCACGATAGTACTCAGCTAATGTGACTCCTGTATAAATACTCGCTTCTCTAGCACTTACTGGCATGTTAGAGGTGTTTGCAATGAGAATAGTCCTTTCCATAAGAGATTTCCCTGTATGGGGGTCAATCAATCGTGGAAATTCTCGTAGTACATCGGTCATCTCGTTGCCTCTTTCACCACAACCAATGTAGACGATAATGTCTGCATCACACCATCTAGCAATTGCATGCTGAGTCATAGTTTTACCCGTTCCAAAGCCACCAGGGATTGCTACAGTTCCCCCTCTTGCTAAGGGAAAAAGCATATCAATGACACGTTGTCCTGTAATAAGGGGTACAGATAATGGTTGTCTCTCTTTTACTGGACGAGGTTTTCTAATAGACCACTTGTGCATCATGCATATAGAATGTTCTTTTCCACTCTCATCAGTTATTGTTGCTATTTCATCTTCAACTGTGTAATCACCCTCTTTAGCGATTGATGAAATGATAAAAATCTCTTTACCAGTTGCAATTGAAATAGGAACAAGGATTTTATGTTTTATGTGACTTGTCTCTTGGACACTGCCAATTTCTTGACCAATATGAACCTCATCTCCTTTATTGAGAGATGGTACAAAATGCCAACTTGCAGTTCTTAGAAGTGCAGGTGCCACTATTCCGCGTTCAATTGTATCTCCAGAAATTGCTTTCAATCGTGTGAGTGGACGTTGAATTCCGTCATATATTGATCCAATAAGACCAGGTCCTAATTCTACAGATAAAGGAAGTGATGAACCATATACATTCTCTCCTGGTGTGAGCCCTGTGGTGTCTTCGTACACTTGCACCGTAGCAATATCTCCATCGAGTTTGACCAATTCACCAATGAGTCGTTGTTCTCCTACATAGACAAGTTCCATCATTGAGGCTTGTTTTATCCCTTTTACTTGGATAACAGGTCCGTTGACTCTTCTTATCTGTCCAATAATTTTATCGCTCATACTGATCCTTCTAATACACGTTCAAATTCTGCTCTAAGTCGCATAAATCTTACATTGATTGTGTTGTTATAAGCTATTTTCCCGTCCATTGTGCTCACTACTACTCCTTGTGTACTTAAAGGAGTACTCTCTCTTTGAATCTTAACTTTTCTTGAGACTACTTTCTCTACGATAGTAATTGCTTGTTCAATCATCTCATCACTTAACTTTTCATTTTTTGAAGAAGCAACTTTCACATTATCAGCTTCGAGGGCTATTGCCCCTTCAGCAATCCAATAGATGAGAGCTTGTGTATAAGATGGTGTTGCGATTCTTGCTGCCATCTCTTCAAAGAGTGCTCTTTGGGCGTACTTTCTTAATTCTTTCATCAGTTCGCCTTGATGAGATCTCTCTATATTCTTGATATGATTTTCTCGAGTTTGTTTTATTTCCTCTAATCTTTTATCTAAAAGGTGCTGTTCATGTTCTTTTGCTTCGCGAATTTTCTTCTCATAGCTTTTCTTCAATTCAGCACAATCTTTTTCTCCCTTTTCAAGAATGGCATTCGCTTCAGCTTTTGCACTCATTAAAATTCCATCATAGAGAGGAGAATTGCTTTTCATTAGCTTTACTCCTATAGCATCATTTACTAATTTTCTTAAATCTCTTGATTTCCCACCACTTTGCTCGGTAGGGATTTCAACAATTAGAGGGAATGTTTCGCTAAAGATATAACGATTCACTTCTTCTCTAATGAGATCAGCAACATCAATTGTGATGATAATAATAGCATTATTCTTATCTTCTAAGGCAACACGTAAAGCATCTAGAGCAGTCTCTCTTGTAGAGGCTATCATGCCAGGTGTTCCTGAGAGGGAAAAGCCTAATACTGTATCTTCATCACCAATGACAAAATAATGCATATTATTTACACTTTACCTAGAATCATGAGAGCTGTAATAAATCCAAACACAACGAGACCTTCAGCAAGAGCAATAAAGATAAGAGCTTGAGAGCCAATCTCCGGTTTTTCACTCATTGCTCCCATTGCAGCAGACCCAACATGACTAATTGCATATCCTGCAGCAATGGCTCCAAAACTAAATGCAATTGCCGCTGAAATTACAACCCACATAAGGTTTGAAGAATCACTATTAGTAGTTACTTCTGCGTCAGCGGCTTGTAGCGGTGTTGCAAAAATTGCACTTGAAAGTAACATGATAAATACTGTTACCACTAATGAGATTCTTACTCTTTTTTTAAATGTATGCACATTCACAATAAATCCTCCTAACACGTGTGTGTTTTATATTAATCACCAGTTTTAGATTGAAGAGATAGAGGATTATATACCTTTCCATCTCCCACAAAGAATTTGGTGAAGAATTCATAATAATTTAAACGTAGCGATTGTATTCCAGCACTCAACCCTTCAAGTGCAATGACTAATGCATTACCTGCCACAAATATAAGTATCTTAGCGACTGTGATATCTGTAAGACTGGCAATATCACTAAAAGCACTCATCAGAGCTACGTGGGCAATACCAAGCCCCGCGACCCTCATAAAAGATAGAGTATTTGAAAGATATCCAGAGAATATCTCTAAAAGAATAACAATCCATTCCATGAAAGAATCAAGGATAAGGTTTTCTCCACTTTGATTTTTTCCCCATTTTTTGCCATATAATGTTCAAGCGGAACTCTAAAGAAGAGAAGAATGACTGCAATTGTGATACCGTATAAGAGAAAAGGACTACTAGGGAATGCGCTATAATTTGATGAAACGAATTGTTGTCCCATATAGATGCCTATTGAAAAAAGAAACGCTCCAATAACCCCATTCTTGCTAAAAACAAAACTCATATACTCTTTCTTTTTTAAAAGGTTTATCCAGTTTATGATAAGTCCGAGATAGATTATTGCGATTCCAAAATAGATAGTGATTCCTAAAATAGAATATACATTTCGTCCCGTCCCACCATGACTGAATACAGCACCATGATAATCAAACCAAATTGGTGGTAAAAGGGATACTCCGAAATAGGATCCGAATAATACTCCTGCCACGATAGAGGATATCCCTAAATAGATCATAAGGCGTAAAAGTGGAAAAGTGAGTAACTTCCCCTCTTTCATCCCCTTCTTTTCCCTGTACACACCATAGAGTCCAAGTAAAAGTAATACTATTCCCTGCCCTGCATCTGCAAACATGAGTCCAAACATCGCAAGGTAACTTACAGCAACAAATATGGTTGGATTAACAGAACCGTACTCTACAGTCGAATAATTATTCACAATTTTCTGAAAAGGAGTGAGAACAGGAGAGTTCTCTATAGCAACTGGAATTTCTTTACGATTCATCACTATTTCAGAACCGAACTCAATGACACATTTTTCTTTACTTACTTTTTGAATATGCTGTTTGACGAGTTCTGATTTGTCTAGGGGAACCCATCCTGAAAAGATTGTAGTATTACGGGTATGAGAAAAATGAGAAGCTATTTCACCTAAGAGTTCATAAAGGCGAACCTTTTTATACAGAGACTCCAATTCTCCCATGTGGGTGTGAATAGTATCATTGATGAGATTCATATAATCTGAATTCTTTGTATTTCTTTCTTCAATGATGGTACTAAGACTTTTATTAACATGCTCTACCATTTCTTGAATGGATAAAGTTGCAACATCTTCGATAAAGTTTATAGATTGGAGGTGCCCCTCTATTGTCGACCGATCTCTACTGAAAGTGCATAGAAGATAGGTATCTTTATTCTCAAGTTGAATAAGTACAGAAGCGTTAGATGAGAGCCTCTGTGTAAGAGTCTGCACTTCCTTTTGTTGTAGCTTACCAACATGAAAATCGAGATAATCGATCTTTTTCTCTTTAGTGTAACGAGCCATTTCAAGGTATCTATGTAATTCTTGATTATTATTTTTCTGTTTCTCCCGTAAAGAAGAAAGGCTTCTTTGAATGCCACTTAACAAGGAAATACTGTTAGGGATATCGAGTTGTTCACTCTCTTGTACATCGTCTTGTGTTAATTGTGGAAGAGCTTTATTCACCTGACGATAGAGGGATTCTATTTGATGAATAATATCATAGACTCTATCGTCACGAGGGTCCTGATTATTCTGTAATCTTTGATGTCGTTCTTTTGATAGCTTGCCGACTTCAATAAAATCAAGGACGCCTAACCGTAATAACTCTTTTTTAACATCCTCAGCATATTCCTCTAACACAATTGCAGTGAGTAGCTTCATCTCTAGGGTAAATACACTCATACTATGAACTCCCTTATCGTAGACGCATCCAAACCATAATGTACTCCATTTATAATAGATCTCACAAGGTGGTCTTGTCGCTCTTCCAAAAAGAAATAACTCAATACAATTCCAATAGAAAAGGGATTTCCCCTTAGGAGTGTATGAAATTCTTTTTTCCTAATACTAAAAAGATATTTTTCTACAATGAGTATTTGCTGTTTGATAGGTAGATGTGCATTCTCTTTAATAAGCGATAGGAGTGCTTTATAGTCTTTCTCTAAAAGCATTTCAATCGATCTCTTACTCGCATCACTTTTTAAAAAGGATGCATATTGAGGAGAATAGATGAGAGTACCATTTTTAATCATAATTTTTTCAAGTTCTTCATTTTCAAGATGATACATATGAGAATAACGGAACAGGTTTATAATATTTTTTAAATCAGCATCGTTTTTTAGCACTTCTTCAATAATCAATCTATCCTGTTTAGCTAATGGCTTTACATGAGCTCTAAGATTACTTCTCCATGCTTGATCAAGTGCCACTTCTAAAGAAAATAGGCCTTCATGAGCTAACAATTCATCATTAAATGGAAGCAATGCCTCATAGTATAAACTTGTACTGAGAGCTTTTTTTTACATCATCAAAAGAAGATGCGTTAGCAATTTTCAAATAATCTATCTCATCAACTATTCGATCTTGATAAAGATATGAAAGACGGTAATCAATGTTCTCATTTTTTATGGTGTTACTAAAGTAAAGTCGTATCATCCCTTTAAGGTTTTCAACTTCTGCTTTTCTACTCATTGCTTCTATGTAAGAAGTGTAGGTTGAATCAAATAATTTAGCAACATCCTTATACATGGCTACATGCTTCTTAAAAAGATATGCTTCTAGGATCTGGACATCTCCATAGCTTTGATATAGTTCAATCAAAGGGTTATATGCAGTATGTTCGAGATGATGTAACACTTGATCCACACTTTTACTTCTCAAAAGCGTCTGAGTTTGATCTGATGTTAGCATAGATCCAACTTTACTTCTGAGTTTTGCACTAATATAGGAATATCGTGATATGGGGGAAGTAAGATTCACTCAATCCTCTCCCAAATCTGTTTTTAGTAAAAGAGAGGCCATCTCATGTGCAACCTGTTTTGCTTTCTCACGCATGCGAGCATCACTATCACTCTTTTGATTGAGCGTGTGTTCAAATTCCCTAATAATCTCATCAGACTCTTTTTGAGCCTTTTCAATCACCTGCTCTCGATGTTTTCTCGCTAGGACAATGGTTTCACTTAACTCTCTTTCACCTGTTACCTTAGTGTGATTATAGAGTTCTTGAGCTGATTTCTTTGCATTATCTACAATCTCTTGAGCTTCTTTTTCATATGTAAATATTTCATCTAAAATATGAGTCGCCATGCATCCATTGTAAAGATAATAGGAGTATATAGCAAGGTGCTTTATATGACAGGTTTCAATATATTTCCTGTTATTTCGAACTGCTCAGGTGTTGATGCTTCAATAAATGGTTTGATTACTTCTCTTAGCTGAGTGAGAGTTCTTACCCTCATTGGATTATTTCTAATCATCACATTGAGAGCTGAAGACTCTCCTTCTGTTGCTTGGTTTACTATCTGAACAATCGCATCAATTGATTCAGTCTCATCATCAACAGTAATTGATTCAAGAACGAGCCTCTTAGGATAATATGACTCCCAGAAAGTATCCTCATCCATGCTATCAATTACATCAATTCGATATATTCCATCTTCACCTAATAGAGGATCTTCTACACTATTACCTAGGAGTATTTCAAAGGCTTCATCATCTAAAATTTGTTGAACTTCACTTGCGATAAATGTATCAAGTACATAGACAAGACTTGTTTCTATATCTTCATCTGGGTTAATAGTAAAACGAATATCAATTGGAGGATCTTCTTCCAATGTTCCTGGGAGGAATATACTGAATTGGTATTCCCCAGGGGAGAGACCACTAGCAAAATAGAATCCATTTTCGTCAGTGAACAAATAGAGAGTTTCATCAATAATCAAAGTCTCTTCTCCGTCTTCATCAATAACTACTTTTGCAAGTTCTGCGCTATATCGTTCATACGCACTGCTAGGAGTTTTTAAAATGTTTCCAACAATAGAGAATGCAAGCTCTGATGAAACCCTTACCGCAAATCCTTGTCTAGGTTTTGGATACAGGTTAAAGATAAATGATTCAGAAGAATTCAATAAGGCATCCCCTATCCCATATACTACAAGGTTATTTTCATTATGAGATGTAAGTCCTGTGTAGATACTTGTTCCAAACAAAGAAGGAAGTCGTTCAGGATCTGTAGTCATTGTTCTGGTCACTGCAATATTTTGATTTTTCATTGCACCTCTTGGTCTCACCAAAAGGAAGTTTTCGCTAATGTTTCTTGCGATACCCAATAATCCGTCTGCATAAGCTAATGCGGTTGAAAGCGATACAGATGTAGAGAAGCGAGTAAATTTATTCGAGTACTGTTGAGAAACACCTAAGGAATATGCTTTACCCACATGAGAATAATAGAGTCCTCCCTGATGATCGAGAGGATCATCGAATTGAATTCCACTCACATTGAAACGAATACTATCATTTTCTGAATCAAAAGGTTTGAAGGATCCACTAATATATGTATTTGATTGAAGGTCAGAAGAGGCAGAGAGAGTGAGATTCTTATTAAAGGAGTAATTTCCTCCTATTCGATAGGTGACAAGTGCGCTCGTACTAGGTTGCTTAGTTATATTAAGATTACCAGTTATTGCTAAATTAGGAATTATAGAGAGGCCCATACTTATTGAGGAACGAATTGAGATGTCAGAGAGGTGTGTAAGCCACCCAAGCCCCGTTGAAACTGAATAACGGAAACTATCACCAATCCTTCCAGAAAAACCAAACGAACCATCTAATGAGGCTCCAAGTGCACTTGTGGCAGTTGAAGGGACATCAATGGATTGAGTAAAGGACTTTGAAGAAAAAGAGAGAGAGAATGAGAAGTTCCCAATAAAAGGATTCTCTTTCTTATTAGGAAAAGCATAGCCTGTATTGAATGAATAACCAAATCCAAGTGGACTATTTAAGCTCATATCAATATTACCAGCTAATGTTCCTATTGGAGAAGCATATATGAGATTAAGACCCAATGTGAATGCTTCTAAGTTAGTACTTAAATTATAGGTTCCAGTAAATTCATGGGTAAGACCTGCACTTTGAGAAATCCTGAATGAGGGCTTCAATAGGTCATTTATTAATGAAGATACTCCTAATGCATACAGAACATCACCTTTTGCCATAAGCCTAGAATCATAATCCATGTCAAAGATTATTTCTCTCTTTCCATCAGGGTTATCTATTGGAGTAATTTCAATTCTTCCTATATTGACTCCCTGCTCAAATGCAAAATCCTTTAATTCATAAATTCCAGGCAAAAGTTCTCGGCGATACACACTTTTTTCATTAATAAACACCTCTACAGTGCTTGCTTCTTCAAGAGTGACTTCTGAATTAAATTGGTGATTATTTGGGGAAGCATTCCCATAGTTATATCGTTTTTCAATCCCAATACCGAGTCTCTCTTTCGAAAGACCAAGGTAATCATTAACATTACCAAATGTAAGGCGTACAGATTGTTCAGTAAAATCATAAAAGCCTTGAATTCCATTAAACGTAAAGTAATCATCAAACGAATTTGACCACGAATCAGTAAATGAAGAGTATCCTCTTCCTGGGTGAACAAGGAAAGAGAAATCAAAAAGCTACATCAAAAAGATTAAAAGAGGTTTGAGATTGAAGGGTGAATATTGATGGCCAGTTAATTGTAAAAGGACTAGTAGTATCCCATGATACCGTTGAGTACATTGATAGATTTGAATGCATGCTGAACCATGGTCTTGTAAGTGTTGTCGTTCCACTCATCTGGTACATACTGTATCGAGTTAATCCAGTTCTATTAATACTTAACACCCTTCGAGGAAGCATCCACGTAGGGAAATAGATGTACAATTCAAATTTTTGATAATCATAATATCCATCAATGCCTAGATCAATAAGAGTCTGAAGAGAGATGTTCTCATTTTCTGTATCAAATAATGCACTATAGACTCTAGGAATAACAGCATCCCCTACAGAGGCTTCAAGTTCAGCAAGATCGATAAATAGTTCTTCGTTTTCGAAGAAAACATTAAATATCTGTAACATATTCATCGTTCACATAGAAAGGAACATAGTAAGCTCCTCCTTCAACAATGTTGTATCCTCTTCTCCAGCTACATAGAAATCTGCCCAAAAATCGTCTTCATCTTCTTCAAAAAAAGCAGTTTCATCAAATGGCTCTTCTAATCTACTATCAGAAACCAATTGTGTGTCTGTAGTACTATCTTGTACTATAGCCTCTCCAACCACAGATGTTGAGATTAAAGAATCCTTTCCATCATCCACTGAGGTAGCTGTAGTATCTTTTCTGAGGGAGGGGTGTCATCTATACGTGCTTTATCTATTGGCTTTTCTTGAGATACTGTAGATTCGGGTATTTGAATAGTTGATGATGGTAATAGAACTTTTTTCTCTTCTAAAGGTTCTATTACCATAGAATCTATTGATGATTCTTGAATTGTTTTGGTTGTATCGTTATCGTCTTTTCTGATTCAATAGAAGAAGACACCTCTTCTGGTCTACTTCCACTGTCAATCCGAGGGGAAAAAAAATTAATGAACAAGAGAAGAATGAGCGAATATACTATTAATAGTAACAATACTGTCAGAACTCTTCTCTTATTATAAATCATTAAAGAAAAACCTTATAACGTGTTAGTACTCTCGTAAGTAATTTTTGGTGTTAAAAGGGAACCAATATTTGCTGTGGAGGTGGGGAAATTGAAATCTGTTGGCCAAGCTACTTGAACACTTACTGTTTTTCCAGCTAACAAATTCAATCCATTTACAAAACTAAGTGCTTCACCCTCATAGATTACTGATTTTCTTGTTTGATTATTGATAACTTCAACTCTTACATCTTTTAAAATTTGATGAATTGTACCTGTATTTGAAACAGTAAGGGTAAGAACCTCTCTTCCATCACTGGTTTGGTAGGAATTGCTGAAAGAACATCTACTTTTGGACTTACACGGGTTGGAGTAATGTATAAACTTGTAGTATATACATATAAGAAATTGAACATACTTCTATTCTCAGTGGCTCTACCTCTAGTGTATGGAATTTGTTCTGCTCGTAATCTAAAAGCAAGTTCAGTAGGAACTGTTCTAGGACCTCGATATTGAACTCTTACAATCTGTGAACTCTGGGGTTTTAAGATTACTTTACTTGGAACAATAGAGAAATAAGCGGCTGCACTTTCATTCAATTCGGCTCCATCTTTTGTAAGATCTCTCGTTAAAGCAGATATCTCTACAGCAATGCTATCAGCAGAATCATTCACTATCGTGTATGTTTTTGTACTATTTGCTCCTGAAGGTGAAAATTCCTGTTCCAGAGGAGAAAACTGAAAAGCGAAGAGTGGCGAAAACATCCCAACTAACAACAAAATGGTAACAATTATACTAACTTTTTTCATACTCAGAATAATACCACTTGAAGTGTCTTGGTGCAAATACCTTTTCCTTCCAATTGTGTTCAATATCATGTAACACCTCATTTATCTCTAAGATTTCGAGATACTCATCTATCTCAATTCTATATATCATATCGTAATCATTGTATTCAGTAAATTCTTATTTATACTAAGACAAACTATTACTTATGTCAACTGTATACTATTTATTACATACATATTTTTAAAATTTGTTGCTTCAAATTACATACATACCCATAATACTATTCAAAATGTCTGAATAGCACATATTATCTTATGACACAGTAATGATAAAGATAAAAACCATAGGATAAAGATATTTAATATAATTCACAAAAATTACCTATATGAGGTAACCACAAAGCAACATTATTAAAATACAGAAAGTATGAATAATATGTTTAATAAGAAAACTCATAATTGATTCATGTAATATATACAACATTATTCTTTAAGGAAGCGTCTTATTTCCCATCAATATCCTATTATATCTTTCACTTTATAGAGAACATTGAGCCTCATATCATCATATCAATATACTCTCTTTACTCATGGATATTGACTTAACTTACCTAATATTTTAAGTTACTCAAAGCACGGGCTATAGCGCAGGGGTTTAGCGTACATGTCTGGGGGACATGGGGTCGGCGGTTCAAATCCGCCTAGCCCGATATCCTGTAGGAATCTTATTCTTACAGGATTTTTTTGCGCCCTCTTAGTAACTTTAAAACATTCGATTTACGTAAAAAACGTCAAACAATACTTGCTACATTGGTATTCCATGATAAAGCAATACAGTCGTCCCTAATCTAAAGAGAACATATTAAGGGAAAACACAATCAGAGGAACCAAGTGCATTATGCATCTGCTTTCGAACCCCACTCTTTTGCTTCTCTTTGTTTGGGAGAGCTTTAATTCTTTCTAATAGAGATGCGAGTTGATTCTCATATACTTGCCTTGGATTAATCCCGTATTCCATACATAACGATGCAGCATATCCGACTATTTCACCCATCATCCCACAGGTCCTCATCACCCGCGCAGCCCCAAGAGCATCATGGGTGACAGATATATTTCTACCTGCCATAAAGAGATTTGATATGTTCCTTGAATACAGACAGCGATAGGGAATGAAAAATGGAGTCTTATAAGAAAGAACGATAATCCTTAGTCAAAAAGCTGTCCCCTTCATAAAAAGCTGCATAAAAACGCTTGTCAGGATAATGCACATCAAAATTCCAAGTAGAGGGAACGCAACCATCCTCATACGCTCGTTGAGCAATTACCTCTGCTTTTGTAAGAATCACATCTCCTAACAATCTCCTTGACTCCCGTTTACCTCCAATATAGGCACTAAAGCCTAATCGAAAATTAACATAATCATTATCATGGTTTTTCAAACAATCCCAGGCGCCATACATAGCTCGAAAATTCATGTCACGTGCATACTCTGCATATTCGATAGGATCAAGCTCACATCCACTCTCCCAAAACCAGCACCCAAGAGATTTCTCTCTTACATTCGAATACACATCCCTAACCATGCCACGTCCAGGAAATTCAACGCCACTCAAGTCAACAGCCCAAGGACAAGAAGGGAATGACTCATATTCATTAGTTTTTGAACGTACCAAAAGTTGGTCATCCCCATATGGCCGTTGGTACTGACCTCAAAATCAGCACCACTATGTGCGCCAAGTGTCCCGTCACCTGTGCAGTCACAAAACAGATTTGCTTCTAAATTCAAAACAATATCCTTACAATAATCCCATGCAGTAATGGAAGTAATGTGACTCTCATCAGTTTTGCAATTTATCATACTAGTTGATGGAAATAGTGTGAGATTAGGTTCGTTCTTTAACACCGACATTTTCTTATCATCTTCATAGAGTTCAGGTTGGTTCTCATCTCCATAATGCCCTATGTGCTTCTGTTCAAACTCACCAACAATATTCCCTATTCCAGGATAGGGATCCATATTTGTGAGTCCTCCCAGCCAGACTCTTACTTCAGAACTATTATTTCCACCAAAGATTTCTCGGTCATGAACTAATGCTGTCTTCACCCCTTGTCGTGCAGAAGTGAGTGCTGCACACATGCCGGCAAGGCCTCCACCCACCACAATTAGATCAAAGACTTTTGAAATTTCTTGTGTTTTCATTTTTTGTCGGTAAAAATCAAAGATTTCATCAGGTTTCTTTGGAAGAATCACATCAGGATTAGTAGAAAAATAGAGAAAGCCACACCTTCCTTCAAATCCTGTCAAATCCTTGAGCGATATGTGAACTGATAGAGACCTTATTTCGATACTACCACCAGATTCCCAATCCCAGGTTCCTTTATGTGTACCAAATACTTTGTTCAGCACTACAGAACCTACTGACACGAGAAATCTTCCTGGGCTGAACCCCTTTTCCCAAGGAGATGTCCAGTTAGAAGTATAAACGTATACAGCATAGGTTCCTTTAGAAGGAAATCGTACTGTAGTGCTTGCATCAGCTACCGGTTTTCCTAACCCATGTGCCAATAAATAGGGACTTCCCATAGTCGGTATAAATTGCGTATCAAGAACCCAACCACCGTATTGTTCAAAACTTCCCATAGGAACCAGTACATCACACATATGCATCATCCCTTTACTGCACCAGAAGTCAGTCCTGAAATAAAATATCTTTGTAAAAACACAAACATTGTGGCAACAGGAATTGAGGCAATTACAGAGGCAGCCATCATACCAATCCAGTCATTCCCCCTTCCCCAGTGAAAGTAAACACCATACCACTAGCGAGTGTCCTATTAGCCGTTGAAGAAATAAGTGTTAGGGCATATAGGAGGTCATTCCAAGCCCAGACAAAACTATAGATTGCTATAGTCATCATTCCAGGTATAGCCAAAGGTATAATTATCTGAAACATGGTTCTCCATTCAGAACTTCCATCTACACGTGCCGCTTCCATAAGCGATTTCGGAACTTGATCAAAATACGCTTTCAATGTCCACGTTCCTACAGGAAGGGTGAAAGCGATATATGCAAGTATAATGGTAGGAAGCTTATCAAGCATCCCAACTTTCTGCATCATAGGATAAATGGAAAGCAACAATAAACCTTGAGGAAAAGCCTGACTTACCATAATTAATACCATCGCAGTCTTTCTTCCCTTGTAGCGAAATTTCGAGAAACTATATCCAGCAAAAACTGAAACAACAGTAGAACAGAAAGAAGAAGTAACTGCTACGACGATACCGTTACGTAGATATATGAGAAAGGTATTATCAGATAAGACTCGTATAAGAGTAGAAAGATTGAAGTGTGAAAAGAATGAGAAAGAAAACATTTCACTCTCTGGTTTCAAAGAAGTTGATATCATCCAAAGTTGAGGAAAAAAAGCAAAAAGGCCAATCACCAAAAGAAAGACCCAAAAGAACATCTTAAAGCCGACGGTTTTTTGGAACATATCAATCCTCCTTAATTCGTTTGATATAGAAAGCACTGAAAAGACTGAGTACCACAGCCCAAACGACACCTAATGAAGCAGCCCTACCCAAACTATACTCCTTGAACGCTTTCTTATAGACCTCTGTGGCAAAAGTAGAGGTTGCTCTTTGTGGCCCTCCACCAGTCATGACGTTGATAAGATCAAAATGTTGTAGATTACCTATGATTCCAAGAAGGAGAATAAGTACAAGTACAGCTTTGATTGAAGGATACACAACATGAGCAAACAATTGGATATTATTGGCTCCATCAATTCTTGCTGCTTCACACTGCTCTTTCGATACTCCTTGCAACCCTCCCATGATGAATGCCATATACCAAGGGAACATCTGCCAAGTACGAGCTGTCACGACAGCCGCCATCGAGGTATTTCCTGTTCCAAACCAAATAATATTACGATCAATAAGTCCCAACTTACCAAGAAATGCATTAAGAATTCCGTAATCTCCATTAAAAATCCAACTCCATAAGAACCCAATGGCAATACCTGGGATAATCCAGTTGACTAGTGTTAAACCACGTAGAAAAGACGAACCCTTAAATTTCTGATTCATCAGAAGAGCCCAGATTAACCCTATACAGAAAGGACTTAACGTTGAAAGTAAGACAAACTTGAAAGTCGTGAAGAGTAACCGTAGGGTGTTAGGATCAGAAAAAATCTTTCTATAGTTCTCAAAACCGATAAAGGAGGCTTTTTGATAGAGAAGATTTCTGTCGGTAAAACTTATGAAGATAGAATTGATGAAAGGATAGAAAATCATCAACATAAAAATTGCTATTGCGGGTAAAAGCAACACATATCCCATCCACGATTGATTTTTAGAGAAACGGTTCATACTTAATCCTTTATACATAGAAACTCCCTACCCTCCAAAGGAAGGCAGAGATAGGATAATTTATAAGATATTGATTCTACTAGCCATAGCCTCACCAGCTTCTAAAGGTGTCTTAGAATTAGAAAGCATTGATTGCAATTCTTCAAGAATCACAGCGTTTGCTGCGGCATATTGTGGGCCTGCAGTTTCTGCAAGTCTGCCTCCTGAAAGAACAGGGGTCCATGCATTTGACCAGTAATCAGAGACCACGGCATCAGAAGAGAGAACACTCTTTTTGGAAGGAAGTAAACCATTTTCTCTGAAATATTTCAGTGCAACATCTTCACTAATCAGGTGTTCGATGAAAGCCTTGGCTTGAGCCTTCTTAGGACTTCGATCGATAATGACTAATAGATGTCCCCAACCACTTGCCTGAGGTTTATCTCCCGCTTTGAGCACAGGATGCACTTGAGGAAACGCATAGGTAGAAATATCTCCAAAAGTTGGGTTGGTAATAGCACCTTTACTCATAAGGGCATCATCATAGAATGCAACACGACCTTCCTTAAACATAGTCCTTGCATCGCCACGTCCCATTGCTAGTTGGATATAGCCTTTCTCATGCAAAGAATTGAACCACTCAAGTGCCTGAACAGCCTTTCGACTACTTAAAGCACTTTTTCCTTGCTCATCATACACACTTGCACCAAAAGTCCAAAGCCATACCATGAAATCAGGAGCAGCAGTACCGGAATCCTTAGTCATTGCAGCATATGGAAGAACATCATTTGAAAGGTCACTATCCATATTGTTAGGATGATTATTCTTCACCATTTCACATGCTTTCTCAAAATCAACAATGGTTACGATAGGAAAATCAACTCCTGACTCACTGAGAATCTTTGGGTTGCTGAGCAATGCCATTGGAGCAACTGTCCAAGGAACACCATATTGGGTCCCTTTGAAATTGCCTACTGCAACTGAACCTTCAGAAAAATTTGAAGTAAAGAACTCTTTTCCAAATACCTCATTGAGATCTGCAAGCACGCCAGCTTGAACGATAGCTGGGAGCATTCTGATGTCAATCTGAGCAATATCATACTGTTCGTTTCCCTGAGCTCTAATAGCCAACTGTGATTCTGTTTCACCCCATGGCCAGTTAATCTGGACAACCTGATCTTCAACAGAAGCTTTTTGATTAAAGGTATCAATCATCCAATTAAATATCTCAGCAGAGGCCTTTTCAGAACCAGACCAGTTGGAAAAAGTCATTCCTTGTTGGACTTGTGCCTTCTCTTGAGAACCAGATCCAAACACAGAAGAGGCTAGCAATAGCAATACTAATACCGCGACAGCAATTTTTTTCATTGTAAGACTCCTTTTTCAATGAATTTGTATTTCATACACCCCGGTGTTTTTCGCACCGTAGGTTCTTAAAAACCTAATGAACAACGTATCAGTAAACATCTTTTCAACTGAAACATTCACCTTACGCAGAAAATTATCTCGTACTTGTTTTAATAAGATTGTGTTACCCTCAACAACAGCATATACATTAAAGTCTCGAACCAAAGAGGGACTCACGCCATAGCGAAGATTGATATTGTGATGTGAGTCTATATTCTGAACTCTGCTGCTTACCATCTCTTCACTTAAGCTACAATCAAAAAAGAATGTTAAAGCGTTAACTTCCTGTATCTGATTAAGTGATATTGTAATACTTGGTTCTGTCTCTTCTCCGAAAAGAAAGATATTCGCACTGCCATAGGGTCTTGTATACCCATTTGATAGAACATGCGAACCAAAACTATCGAAAGAACGGATAGAGAGCAACGGATTGTAATAGGTGGCTAAAGACGAATACCCACACAGAACGCCTGCAAGTGCTTTGTCAACTATAGGAAGAGAGACTCCCTCAGTGGCTTTCAATACTAGCAACACATACTTTCCTCTTTGCTGTAAGCACTGAGGTCAACAAGAGAACGCCCTTTACGTAATCTGATGCGATCGTGATACCATTCTCCCTGTTTGCTATTTCTGCTTGGTAAATATGAATACGAATAGGAGACCTGAAGTTCCACTTCATCTTTCACATCTATAACCAAGGAGGAATGTATGGCCAAGTTGGTAGGAATTGCTAAAAAGTAGTCTTGGTTACATTCTAATGCTCCACACTCTTTTCCGGGAAGAGAGTTGATAACACTGCTAGGAAGAAAGTCTATTCCCACATGCTCAATTCCCCTGTGATAGCCGAGCAGGAACATATCCTGTTCGTCAAGCAGGGTTTGAACCTTCTGGTATATCTTTTTTTCAACAATTCATTGACTGAAATATGATTAGATGCAAGAACGTGTGCAGCAGCACCAGCAGCTTGTCCTGAAAGGGCACAGGTATCCATAATGCGAGTACTTGCAAAAGCAGTATGCGAGGAACCAATAATTCTTCCACATAGTAACAGGTTGTCACTTTTCAAGGAATAGAGACAACGAAGAGGAATTCCATAGAGACTGACAGGAATTTGGGTACAAAAGTCCGCTTCACTGTAGATTCCTCCAGATGGATGAAAATCCAAATACCAGCCACCATAGAAAGCAACATCATCAAATTGCATGGTCTGAAGTATATCTCTTTCAGTGAGAATATACTCTGTTTTGAATCTTCTAGATTCTCTTTTTCCTGGAAGACTTCCTATCCAAGACAACTCCAAGGTATCTGCATCAAATTTTCCAGAGTTCTTAATATAGTTGTAAATTCCAAGGGTAAGTCGTTTCAGTTCAAGCGTAATAGAGGATATGGCATTAATCGGGTCTTCTTGACCACCAAATTCTACCCACCAAAAATCACAACCGTTTGATGCGTCTGTTACTATACGCCCCCATTATTTAGAAGGTTCTCGATATAATCGACTGGATATGCATATGTAGGGGCAATAAAAGGAATTGGATGATCTTTTTAACAAAGTGCATCAATAGAGTGCACCCTTGAATGGTAGGATCAAAATTGTTCAGGAGCATTCATCTCCTGATAAGTATCCTTACTTTCTTTACCAATCACATATGACAATCCAGCAGAAGCCGCAAGAAAACCGTCTCCGGTAGCATCAACATAAACATTCGAGGTAAAAATAAATCTCCGTTCAGAGTTGATTTCATGTGCAATCAAAGAGTGAATATGGCCATCTTTTTGTTCAATATCAACAACTAGAGTATTAAGAAAGAGAGAGATGTTGGGTTCGGCAAGAATCGCATCAAGTAGAATTTCATCCCAAAGAATTGGGTTCCCTTCAGGATTCTTATATTGATTAGTAAGTTTCAACTCACCAATAATTCCCATTTCCTCACTGAAGAGGTTTCCGCCTCCGGTTGACCCTCGGGTCCATACACGAATCTCACTAGAACTGTTTCCACCTAGCACCGGTCTGTTCTGTATAAGAGAGACTGTAGAACCAAGTCTTGCTGCAGAGATTGCTGCACAGACTCCAGCAAGTCCTCCCCCGGTTATTGTGATATGTGCATGTATTGGAATACTCTTTTGTATGTATTGCATACAGAAAAGCTACCACACACGTTGGTGGAACACAATGGATTTTTTGCAGACTATTTTAAATATTTTGCCATATAAAATATACATATTTATTTAATTACTATTGCAATATTGTACAAAATGAGTAGTAGAATTGAAATAGTAAAGTGTATGTCTATGGCACTAGGAAAACCTACCATTTTATGACAAGCCTTATTTGACAACACGTGATATCCATGGTAGTGTGGAATACCAAGAGAGGGCCATACACCCATGGAAACTATACAGAGATTGCAACATTATTTGTTTGAGTTATCAAATAATTACAATGCAACAATTTGCATAAAAGATTTTCTGGGTTTATGAGACAAGATAAAGCTATTTTCCAAGCACTGAGTCCATTCGAAAACCACACTTCCCCTTATTGCACCTATGTAAAAAGCAATAAAAAATGTTATCGTGAATGCTTGGATATGATCCCTAAAATCTTAAAGAAGTGCATTGAAACACACCAGACTTTTTCAGGATTCTGTCATGCCGGATGCTATGAATATGTTATCCCTATTATGCATAATTCTCTTGTATTGGGAGCTATTACCTTCGGTTGTTATGCAACGCAAAACACTCCTAGCCACAAGAATTTCACAATATTATCTAAAAAAACATCCTAACCTAGATATCACATTATTATCTCAACTCTATCAAAGGGAGCCAAAAATTCCACAAGAAAGAGAAATGGAAACCATCATACTCTCGCTTGAATTCATTGCCTCGTATATAGCTTCCCTTGGAAGCAGATACAGTACAAGTGAAAATACTGCAAAGCTACTTGCCCAGCCAAAACAAAAATTAGAAAATCAACTAGTGCAACATGCCCTAACCTACATCAAAATGCACCTTAGCGAGAAGATATCCATTGAAGATATAGCCGATTACTGTAATTACAGCACTTCATATGTCTCTAGAAATTTCAACAGTGTTGTAGGGATGAACATAAGCACCTATATCAATAAATTAAAGATTGAGGTTTCCAAGACCTATCTCATTACCTCTGACAAATCCATTGCAGAGATAGCAGAGATAGTAGGTTTTGAAGACCTGTCCTACTATAGCAGAGTTTTTTCATCTTTACTCGGCATTCCTCCTGCCGAATTTCGTAGAAGGTTTTCCTAAAGGAATATTATATGCCAAACTATACAATCATTACATCCTATCTTGAGAACTTAAAAACTGTTTACTCACTTGATGTGACTATCAAGGACTATTGTGGATTCATTTACAAAAAAGAAGATCTAGAGTTCGTTATGAGACCATATCTTGCTCATTCCAGTCCATATTGTATGTTTATCAAAGATACAGAAAAGGGATACCAACGTTGCTTGGCTCAAAACAGGGCATTATATGAAAAGTGTAAACTGCGAAAACCATTCTTCGGATATTGTCCTGCAGGTATCTGTGAACTTGTCATTCCGATAGCTTCAAAAAGCAAGGTCTACGGTTCAATTAATGTATCACATTTTTCTATTCAAGAAGGAAAAGGAGACTTTTTACGCGAACGGCTCATGAAAAGAGAACCCAATGAAAGAAAGGTCAGCGCACGGCTTCTCTATGAGCAGTTTGTTCGTCATGTTTCAGTAGATATTGCTAACATTCAAATCTCACTTGAGTTGTTAGCCGAATTTATTGTTGAGATAGTGATACATGCAAAAGGAAGTGGAAAAGAGCAAAAGAATGAAGTTTCTGATGAGAAAAAAATTCGAACATATATTGCACAAAACATGAGCCAAAAGATTCTAGCTCCCCAAGTGGTGAAAGCCTGTAACATTACTCGTTCAGCACTTAATTCCTGTATTGAGAATTCTAATACAAAGAATTTCCGTGAATTTGTAAATATCATCAGAATTGAACTAAGCGAAAAGCTCCTCCTTGAGACTGATAACACTCCTAAAGAGATAGCAACATCTTTAGGTTTCAAAGATTATAACCATTTCTGCCGGTTATTTCAGGAAAAGGTTAAGATACTCCCCTTTGATTATCAGAAATACTATAAGAATGAGAGACTTCAAAAGAAGAAATAGAATTCAAGAAATTCGAGGAGAGGAATTATCTCTATATATCGAATCACTTATATCTTTAGCCCTCTTCTTACAAGAATCAGGTCTTAATTTCAGTAGCAATACTAAACAACACAGGGAATATTAACTAGTTGACCATGTAATGAGAAAGAAACATCGTAGTTCCTACCATTAAGATATTGGTAAAACTGTGCATTACCATTGGATAGATGACACTCTTTGATTTCTCATAACAATCGCCATAAAAATAACCAAGACCCATTGCATAAAACACTTGCTGCAAAGAGTATGATAATTCAAATGGATTATAAGAAATTCGAATATGGGCTATTCCAAAAATGATTGCAGAAAACAACACAGCAAAACTTAGATATGTATTAAGCCTCTTTGCAGAAATACACGTTACAAATAAAGTAATAGCAAATGCCCTAAATAAGAGTTCTTCTGATGGGCCTGATAACAATAGCTGAAATCCTAAATATCCTGTAATATTTCGAATATGTAGTGGGTACTCGAATATCGTAACACCACTAATAGCTATGGAAATTATAAATGCACATATAGTGTACATTGTAAATCCAATCACAAATCGTTTTACATATCTCAGTCCTATCTCTTTATTTTTGAACCCCAAAGAAAAATCAATCGGCTTTATCTTTTTGATGATAAAAATGATTAATAGAACAAGCAATGCTTGAACTGTATGATGAACACTTATCCACATAAATGCGCCATCTGGATCAATACTGTTATAATTAAACATGTGTGCCACAAAAGCAGCAATTCTTGGTATAACTAACAGCACTATCCCAAGACACATCATTTTTACAGTAAGTAGAACTTTATGCACATCAACCTCCGAAGTCCTATTTCTTTTTATCCTCTCCACCATATATTGCTAATATGTTCTCACTCAGAAGACTCAATCCCATGTAACAAAGACCATAGACAAATAAAACAACCAATTCCTAACACAATATAGCTAGGAGTGAGTGGATCATAATGATGAGTTTCTTGATATGCAAAAAAACCACCTAAAGCTAAAACCAAAGGATATAACATACATTTAATCATTAAAAAACTTGAAATAATATACCCCCACACATGTTTATGCCAAAGTAAAGAACCTCCTACGATTAATAATGAAACCAAAAAACCCAGATCAGCTGCAAACACAACGGCTGTTGAATGTCCAGTTTGGGTTATTCCATCGGGAATATGTCCAGTAAAAACATAGTTTAATGACATTGCTATCCACATTCCTCCAATAAAAACTCCAAAAAACAGGAGATAAGAAGAAATTCTCTTAAAAGGAATCTTTACGTTATGAGTGACTTTAGCTTTTAACCAGACTAAATCAAGATTAGATAGACCAAGAATGAATGCGTAGGCAGAAAAAATGAAGATGAAGATAATGCAAGAGAAAGAACTTATTAAAAGTAGCTCCAAACGAATAAAAAAGATAAATTGTAAATCATATACCAAAGCGTTCCAAGCCAAATGAATGTAGCTTTAAAAGAACCTTTAATTGTTAAAGACAAGGATATGATCATTATAGGGATTGCTAGAAGCAAAGTAATAATATCATTACCCAACCAAACTCTATTTACAAAATCGTTGTCTTGATAAAGACCATCAAAAAAATGCCTCCAATTGATGCTATAGCAGATAAAATAATTACTATTACAGTAAGAGTCGTCGATATTTTTTGTACTTTCTTCAAATATATCCTCCTTAATATAAAGGGAACAACGTTCCATCAATATATGAGATTCAAAGAGGCAAAGATGTGCTCTTTCCGATAAAATATCATATATCATGTAGTATGAGAATATTTCAATACAAATAACTAAGGTAAAGATGTAATTACATACAGAAACAAGAGCGGGTATATGTTTTTCCCTTCAACAATGTAGGTGAACATACTAAATCAAGCTTGCTTCTTCTTTATGAGAAAAATGCTTCTTACATTAATATCAGGATGTTTGTACAGGCTCATGATGAGTAGTTCTTCCAAGGCACTGAAGATAGCTACTACGACAAGTACTGCTGTACATGTACCATTCCCAGTCAACAAAATCTGACAAATTGCGACCACCACTAAAATTCCAGTGAGTTTGTTCCCATAGGTATGTAATGAATATATGGTATGGTTTTAAAGCTACACACAATCAGGGAGAGAGTTTTAATTAAGAAAATCGAATAGATTCCAAACATGTATTGCTGAACAGTATCCATTTGGTAACGAATAACATAGAACACAAGGGCACTAAAGAACATCAAGTCCCCTAAAGAGTCAAGTCGTGCTCCTAAGTCACTCTCGCAATGCATCCTGCGTGCTATAAATCCATCTAGAACATCTGTGATACCACATGCAACAATTACCCAAAACAGGATTATGGGCTTTTGAGCAACAAAGAACATGCCAAATGACAATCCTATGCGCGAAAGAGATAAGAGATTGGGGATGTTCTTGTTGCTTCGCATCATCAGTGCAATCCTCTGCTTAGTTCATCATACTATGGAGTTCAGAATTATATAACTGCCTATCTAAGAAAAACGAGGAACAAAAGCATGCGTGTTATCTACTACAGAAGGGTATACCTATGATATACATATAATCAAAGTCCAATATCTGTTCTATAGAATAATCCTGGACTCTTGATGGAAGAAACATCCTTATAACAAGCTTCTCGCACTTTTTCAATGCTTTCTCCATTTTTTACAACAAATAACACCCTGCCCCCATTTGTTACATATGTATCTTTCCCTTTTCTCAAAGCCATAGAGTAGCAGGTTATATCTTGAGTAAATTCTACGTGGTATCCTTTTTCATAGTGAGATGGATACCCATTGGATGCCATACATACTCCCAAAGTTATACCGCTCTTCCATTGGAGCGTAAAAGGTTCTTTCTTTAAAGTTGCGATAATTGCCCCAACAAGGTCAGATTCCATTGCTTCTACAAGGATCTCTGTCTCAGGGTCTCCAAAACGTGTATTATATTCAATCACCTTAATTCCCTCTTCTGTCTTCATCAAACCAAAATAGAGAATTCCAGAAAAATTAATATCCTCAGCTAGTAGACCATCAATTGTAGGAATGATAATCTCTCTTTCTACCATGTTCAAATCATCATCACTCACATATTCTACAGGAGCATATGCACCCATACCACCAGTATTAAGGCCCTGATCTCCATCAAAGGCTCTTTTGTAATCTCTTGCTGGTATCATACAATTATAGTATTCCTGATTCACAAAGGCTAAAAGGGAGAATTCTTTTCCTTCTAAAAAATCTTCAAATACTATTTTTTCAGTATTCCTGAAACTTTTCTTTGACAAACACAGAAGCTTCCCTTTTATCTTGTGTGACAAGAACCCCCTTACCAAACGCTAACCCGTCTTGTTTGATTACAAGAGTTCTGGAAGAAGCATTGATGAATTCAATAGATTCTTCATAGTCAGAAAGGGTATGAAAATCAGCTGTTGGGATATGATATTTCTTCATAAACTGCTTGGCATAGTCTTTAGAACATTCTAAATTTGCCCCCTTTTTATTAGGACCAAAAATCATAAAATCTTTTTCGAAATAGTCGGTGATTCCATTCTCCAAATATGATTCATTGCCAACGATAATGAGTTCTATCGCATGATTAACAAGATATGTTTCTAGTGAAGGGAAATTGCCATCCCAGTCAAGATATATCTGTAAATTCTTGCTCATACACATACCAGTATTACCTGGGATTACATACACATTCTCTACTTGAGGTGATTGCAAGCACTTTTTTGCAAGAGCATGCTCTCGGCCACCATTGCCAATTACTGCCACATTCATAATATATCCCCTTCTTTGCAGAGTTGAGCGATAACTTTTGGATACAATTCATATTCACATTTATTGTATTTTTGGCTCTAATTCAGATTGGATGAATCCATCATATAATACTCTCACCTGTTCGATGATAACTCCTTCATCCATTCCTTCATTAACATAATGAACACTCACCCCGTATATCTTCTTTCCATCTTGAATTGCTTGTTCTATAGCATGTTTCCCTTTGTAATGAGGAAGAAAAGATGGATGAATGTTGATGATTCTATTTGGAAATGCATTGACAAACCAAGGAGAAAATAAAACGCATGTACCCAGCTAATATGATGAGGTCTATCTCTTTTTCGATAAGTAATGATGCGATATCCTCTTCCATCGCTTTTTTTTGTTTCATAGTTCTTTCTTAAAAAGGTTCTTGATTCGATGTGATAGTGATTAGCGATAGAAAGTGCATTACAGATCTTATCTGTTACTAGTACCTCTATGCTCATACAAGGAATCTGACTTTTTATAATATGTTCAAAGTTACTCCCTCTCCCTGATGCAAATATGGCAACCTTCTTCATAGTATACGCATTCCTTCCTGGTCTGAAATGAAGCCAATCTCACAGGTATCTGGATGAAACTTTCTCAGTATTTCTAAGGCTCGTTGTTTCTCATTTGGATTCACTACAACAACAAATCCAATACCCATATTAAAAATATGATACATTTCATCTTCAGTAATATGTCCTTCATTCATAAGAAAATAAAAAATTTCAGGAACATTCACTTGACTCAAGTTTAATTCAATACCAAGTGATTCTTGTGTTATCATTCTGGGGAGATTTTCATAGTATCCTCCACCTGTGATGTGTGACATCGCTTTAATATCTACTTCTTTTTTTAATGCGCGTATCTCATCAACATAAATATGTGTTGGTTCGAGTAGAGCATCTAATAGATGAGAATCACCAAAAGGGTGCATGAGGTCAACATCGGAATTGGCTAATATCTTCCTCACAAGTGAATATCCATTGGAATGGATTCCTGAAGAAGGAATTCCAATGAGAATATCACCCTTTTTCATATGAGAACCATTAATGTGTTTACTTCGCTCAACTACCCCAACTGCAAATCCAGCTAAATCAAAGTGTCCTTCTTCATAAAGGCCTGGCATCTCTGCAGTTTCACCACCAATGAGGGAGAGAGAACCTTTCTTACATCCGGTTGCGATTCCTGATACGATCTTCTCTATGTCATCAGGGAAATTTTTCCCAACTGCAATATAATCAAGAAAAAATAAGGGTTCAGCTCCACTTGTTAATATATCATTGACACACATTGCAACAAGGTCTATTCCGATGGTATCTAATATGTGGTGTTCAGTTGCGATAAGAAGTTTTGTCCGACCCCATCGGTTCCTGATACAAGAATCGGTTCTTCATATCCATATCTGAACAAGTCGAACAATCCACCAAAACCGCCTATATCGCCATTGAATCCAAGACTTTTTGTCGATTCAATGTGTTTTTTGATCCTTTTGATACTCTCGTATCCACTCTCTAAACTAACTCCAGCTTCTTTATATTTTGATGACATAGAATCCTCTATCTTTTATTAATGTGTTCTATTTTGGAAAAAATTTCAGTGACGTACTCTCCTGTAAAGCATCCAGTACAAAGTTCTTGATGAGGAGAGCACTCTTTTAGCATCTCAAGAGAGATAAACTCTAAGGATTCCACTCCATAATAATTCATCAATGCATCTTTTGTTGTATATGCCATCACAAGCTCAGAATAGTTAGAAATATCGACTCCATAAAAACATGGATGAGTAATCTCTGGTGAAGCGATACGAATATGAATTTCTTTTGTACCGGCTTCTTTTAATAAATGTGCGATATGTTTCAACGTTGTTCCTCGAACAATAGAATCGTCAATAAGTACAATTCGTTTCCCTTCCACAACTTTTCTGATTGTTGCTAATTTTAACAGAACAGCCCTATCTCGAAGATGTTTCGATGGTTCAATAAAGGTTCTACCAATATATTTGTTCTTGATTAATCCAACTTCATAGGGAATTCTTGACTCTTCTGCATATCCGATAGCGGCACTAAGAGAAGAATCTGGTATACCAATCACTATATCAGCTATTGCGGATGCTCTTTTGCTAACTTTTTACCAGTTAGCTTTCTGAACTCATGAGCATTTACACCATGTAAGTTACTATCTGGTCTTGCAAAATAGATATACTCCATGGTACAGAGTGCTTCTTTACTATCGGTAGTATAGAACTGAGAATAAAGTCCATCTTGATTAATTCGGACTATTTCTCCAGGTCTCACATCTCGAACAAAAGAAGCTCCAACTGCATCGAGTGCAGAAGTTTCTGAAGCAACTACATATGAATCTTTTAAAAGCCCAATTGAAAGAGGCCTAAGACCATTTTTATCACGAATGGCATAGAGCTCATCGTTCACAAGGATGATGAAAGCAAAAGCACCAACGAGTTTTTGTAGTGATGTTTTCAGAGCATTCATAGGGCTCTGATATACCTCTTTATTCATCATATGAGCAATTAGTTCAGAATCAGAGACTGAATGGAATATTGATCCTTTCTCTTCCAATTCATGTTTTAATTCTTTGTAATTCACTATATTGCCATTATGGCAAAGCCCGAATGTCTTATTCTGATAATTGAAGATAAAAGGTTGTATATTATGTGAATGGCTTCCTCCAGTGACAGAATATCTTACATGACCAATAGCTATAGAACCTTTTAATGTTTGCAAAATATCATCTTTAAATACTTGATGGACTAATCCAGCTCCTTTATGAAGATCATATGCTCCATGTTCTCCAGCCATAATGCCACATGCTTCCTGACCTCGATGCTGCAATGCATGTAATCCATAGAATGTGATATTTGCTGCATCGTGATGGTGATACACTCCAAAGACGCCACATTCTTCCCTCATCCCAGTGTGGTACATGTTATGAGTTCTCCTTGAGCAACTGATAAATAGTTTCATAACCAACTATCAAGTCCCCAGTCTCTTCTCTAAAGAGATCTTTATCAAAACTTACTTGATGAGAATCCCATAATCTACAATTATCAGGCTAATCTCATCAACAAGACATATTGCTCCATCTGAGGTCTTTCCAAATTCCAATTTAAAGTCTACGAGAGTCATATCTATCTGATGAAATTTTTTCATGAGTAGTTCATTAATCTTAAGGGCTTCTTGTTTAATATAGTTCAATTCTTGTTGTGTCGCTATGTTTAATACAATTGCGTGGTCATCGTTTAATAAAGGATCTCCAAGAGCATCCTTCTTATAGCTAAATTCAACAGTTGGAGTAGTAAATACCTCTCCTTTTGTAATCCCAAGTCGACGAACAATCGATCCAGCTGCGATATTTCTTACAATGACTTCGAGTGGAATCACATCAACTTTTTTACACAGAATATCTCTATCGTTTACTTGTTCTATAAGATGTGTAGGGATACCGTTATCAGCCAAATATGTGAAAAGGATGGTCGATATTTGATTATTCAACACCCCTTTTCCTGTTATCGTCGCTTTCTTAGCTCCATTTCCTGCAGTTGCATCATCTTTGAAATGTATAATCACCTCCTGAGGGTTCTTTTCAAATACAATTTTTGCTTTGCCTTCGTATAGTTGCTTCATGTCCTATTTCCTCCTTGAGTAAAATATTGTACGCCGCTTTTGAATATGTCTTGTCGTCTCACTCCATTAACATTGACAAAAAGGTCTTCATTAATTCGTTCATTGTGTGCCATTTTTCCTAAAATATTTCCATGTAGAGAAACAATGCCTTCTATATTCATCACAGATCCATTCGGATTATCTATGTATGTTGTTGCAATGAGGTCATTGTCAATGAGATATTTTTGTAACTTCTCATCGGCAATAAATTTACCTTCTGAGTGAGATACTGGAAGGGTATACGTGAGGCTCTTATCGAGATCCTGCAACCATGGAGAACGTGTTGAATGAATTTTTGTTTTAACAAGTTTTGCAACATGATGATAAGAATCATTAAAGAATAGTGTAGGATCATCGTCATGCACATGTTGTATCGAGCCATATGGAAGTAGTCCTGACTTAATCAATCCTTGAAATCCATTGCAAATTCCAAGAATCAGCTTATCTTGTTGTAAAAACTGCTCTATAGCGTTTTTGACTTTAGAATTCTTTAAAAAAGCGGCTATGTATTTCCCACTCCCATCTGGTTCATCGCTAAAACTAAAACCTCCTGGAATTACGATAATATGTGCTTTTTCTATTTCTCTGATACATGCAATCACACTTTGCTCGAAAAGGTCATGAGAGGTATCATTGATAACAAAATTGTGGGTTTCTGCTCCTGCTCCTTTAAAATTCATTTCCATATCAAACTCTGAATTTGTTCCACTAAAAGTTAATATTAATACAATTGGAGTTTCTATTTTTGTATGATAGTACCGTTTGAAAGAGGGCTTAGAGACAGGAATTTCGTCTTTTCGATTATCCTTAACATAAGGGAATACATCTTTTAATCCACTAAGATGTCTCTCTTTAAATGAAGAATTGAATGATTGTGTAGTTCTTCCTATAAAGTCTATTTCTTGTAATCTATTTTTTGTGGTGAACACGAATCCACCTGGACTCTTTCCTACATCGAGTATATTACACGTATACCCAATTTCATTGCCGATACTCATGATATCAAGGGTATAAGCTAATCCTTCGTCGAGTGTCGATATTGAAGTAATCTCATCTCTGTATGTATCGATCAATTTGATATGCTTTTTGAAGGAGTTGATGTCAGGTAGTCCACATTTCGTCTCTTGCTTTAACATATAGATATACTCATTCGCTGATTGAAAAGCCCTTGTTCGTAGTCTTTTTGTTTCAACTTCACCAAAAGCAAAGCTTACTAGTGTGGGAATAACATCAAGGTTTTCATAGGAACCTGACATTGAATCTTTCCCACCGATGGCAGCAAGGCCAAGGGCATCACACACCTCAAAAGCTCCAAGTAAGGCTTGTAAGACAAGGCCCATCTCTCTGGGTCCTTTCCTGGTTTTGGAAAATACTCTTGAAAACTTAAATAAATATCTTCGAGATGGGCTCCCGTAGCAATCTGCTTTGCGACACTAGAGAGAACTGAATTCATCCCCATTTTATAAGGAGATTCCTCTGCATAGGTTGGATCAAATCCATAACTTACCACGCTCGCTTTAGTAGATGTAGCATGTAATGGAAATCTTTGGACTGAACTCAACTCTGGCGTGGTTTGTGTTGTTCCTCCGTATGGGGAGAAGATAGTAGAAAAACCAACAGAAGAATCAAAGAGTTCTCCTAATCCTTTTTGTGAGTACTCATGTAAAGCTCTGTATCTCTCGGTATCATATTCAGGGTAGGAATAATCTGTCACAGATACATCCTGTATGGGAAGGAGTCCGTTTGTATCTAAAAAGGATCTGTCTATATCAACAACAATCTTTCCTTTATGTTTCATGATCAATTTCTTCTCTTGGGTCACAACTCCTACACATGAGTATTCAACATTTTCTGAATTAGCGTATGATATGAGGGTCTGTATCTCTTTTTTTATCAATTACAATCGCCATTCGCTCCTGACTCTCTGAAATTGCTATTTCTGTGGCATTGAGCCCTTTTGTTTTCAAAGGAACCTTGTCTAAATCAATGATAATGCCTGGTGCTAGTTCGCCGATGGCGACACTTACTCCACCGGCTCCAAAATCATTTGATCGTTTGATGATTCTTTTGACTTCCTTAATTTTGAACAATCGTTGAAGTTTTCTCTCCTCTAAAGGATTCCCTTTTTGTATCTGTGCATAAGAGGTATCTAATGATTCACTTGTGTGTGATAGAGATGATCCACTTGCTCCCCCTATCCCATCTTTTCCGGTTCTTCCACCAAGAAGCACGACAATGTCACCAGGAATTGGAGATAAACGAACCACTTCATCTTTTTTAGTAATGCCAACAACGGCTCCTAATTCTAGGTGTTTTGCCATATAGGATGGATGATATATCTCTTTTACAGTTGTTGTTGCCATACCAATCTGGTTCCCATAGGAGGAGAATCCTCTCGCCGATTCTTTTGAGATAGTAGATTGTGGAAGTTTGTTCGCCATGGTCTTCTTCACTTCCTGAGTTGGATCTGCAGATCCTGAAATCCTTACTCCTTGGTAGACATAACTACGCCCACTCAAGGGATCTCTAATTGCTCCTCCAAGACAGGTTTGTGCCCCCCCAAAAGGTTCTATTTCCGTAGGATGGTTATGAGTTTCATTTTTAAACATTAACAGATATTCATCATGTTCATCACATACATGAATACTACATGCATTTATTTCTTCTGAGTGTTCAACACGTGGAAGGAGATTCTTTGCTTTCGCATAGCGCTGTGAGTGAGTTGCTAAGTCCATGAGCGTAATATTGCCTGTGCGGTCTATTTCTTCTCTCTGAGTTAGATATCTATTGTAACTCTTTTCAATCTCATCTTTGTAGGTCCCATGAAAGGATATATGTTGTAATTGTGTAAGAAAGGTTGTATGCCTGCAGTGGTCTGACCAGTAAGTGTCGAACAGAAATAATTCTGTTTCTGTCGCCTGTTTTTCCATTTCTTTATAGTACTTTTGGATATAGAGTATTGTTTCAATATCCATTGTCAGCCCAAGGTCGTCTTTGAGCTTTGTGAGTTCATTCAGACTCATCTCTCTAAAGTGTGAACATCCTTCATCTCTTTTCTATCGTTTCAACATATCTTCAAATTCCAATTCTCTCACTCTCGTATCAACGGGATTGATGAGAAAAGATCTAATTTTGTGCAATATTTCTTGAGAAAGGATGGTGTCAAACACAATAACTGTTGAAGAACGTACTGAGAAATCAGAAGAGGATTCTAAGATGAGTTTACCTGCTTGTAAGGCATAGTAGGCTCGTTTGTCGAAATGACCAGCCAAAAAAGTATAAGCGAGGATTGATTGTTTATCTGTATCAATTGTATGTGTAATAGTGTCGGTTATGTTATCTCCCAATATCTCATATTGGAAATATTCTACATCTTCCTTACTAAGCCCCTCCACTTCATACAATGTATATACAACACATTGTATGTTGATATGTAGTGCATTATGTATCTTTTCACATAAAGATCTACTTACTACATCAAACTCTTCTTTTTTCCTGACGAACACTTGTTGTCGATTCATCTATTTCTTGCCTCTTTAAGTATGGTAATATCTTTTAGTAATCCGTTTATATGTCCAACTTTCCTATTGTGTTGTGTACTATTTTTTCCATAGTCATAACATCTTCCTGGGATATTTTTGGTCTTCACTGCTTGATAATGCTGTCCTAGGACATTGACCATGCACCATGATGTATCTACTTCAATGTTTGGATACTCTATTCCGAGTAAACTATAGAGGTGAAGATCAAACTGACTGACATTTGCTGCATCTAATGTAATATGTCCCGAGTTATGGACTCGTGGAGCAACCTCATTAACATATAATTGATTGTTGCTGAGAAAGAATTCGACGGTAAGAACTCCATAATAGTCGAGTGTCTGTGCAATTATTTTCGCTTTTTCAAACATCATGTGTTCGTACTGTGTTCCAATTGAAGCGAAATTTGATGTATCGAGGATTTGGTCTACATGAATATTTTCTAACACTGGATAATGTGTAATATCTCCATTGATATTACGCGCAATAATCATTGAATACTCTTTGATATCTTCAAGAAAGGTTTCCCCTATCATCCCAACTTTCACGTGGTGAAGATCTTGGTCACCTCGAATTATATATTGGCCTTTCCCATCATATCCAAGGGTGGCTGTCTTTACGATATATGGATAAGGAAAAGTAAAACCTTCTTGAACCTCTTTGTAGGGTACACATTTGATTAAGGGAAGAGAATTGATAAACATTTTTTCTTTAATACGATTTTGTAGAATTCGAAGTGCTGTGGAACCTTGCACTGCTTGTGTTAATGTTTTAACAACATCAGGAGAAATATTTTCAAATTCATACGTAACGAGATCTACTCCTTGTGCAAATTTCTGTATTGCCTTCTCATCATCAAAAGCACCACAAGTAAATGAATCACATTCACTTTTAGCACACGCATCAATTGAAGAATCATATATAGCAACGCTTATAGGATCCTTCAATAGCTTCGCAGCTTGAGCAAGCATTTTCCCAAGCTGCCCCCCACCTATGATGCCTATGCTATTGTTCATATTCACCAAGGCCCTCTTTTAGAACTCTAGAGGCTGTCTCCTCTCTTAGCTCCTCCAATTGTCTATTCAACTCTGGGTTTGAGAGAGCCAGAATTCTTAATGCAAATAGAGCAGCATTCTTGCTCCCTGAAGACCCAATACTCATCGTTGCCACAGGAACCCCACTAGGCATCTGTACAATAGAGAGTAAAGAATCTATCCCTTGTAAGGTACTGCTTTTGATGGGAACTCCAATAACAGGGAGTGTGGTGAGGCTTGCTACCATCCCAGGAAGGTGTGCGGCCCCCCCAGCACCTGCAATAATGATGTCATACTGATTATCTTTGGCACTTTTGGCGAAAGCCATCATAAACTCCGGAGTTCTATGAGCAGAGACGACCTTAACATCTACATCTACTGAATATTCTTTAAGGATACGAATGGCTTCTTTCATCTGAGGGTAATCAGATTTAGACCCCATGATAAGGGCAACTTTCATATTATTCTCCTAAAAGTGTGTTCTTTTAGTATGACATCGTGTGCAGAACCTTCTGTTAAACTCATCTCTGAGATTACTGTAAGTGTAGCCTGTTCTTGAAATTCTTTGATTGTGAGGCAACCGGAGTTAACCATAGCGGCTTTTATTTTTGCTAGTGTGATTAGTAGATTGTCTTGTAATGGGCCTGCATAGGGGACATATGAATCTACTCCCTCTTCAAACTGTAGAGGAGTTTCACCGATTTTATCATATCGTGCCCAGTTTTTCGCACGGTTTGAACCCTCTCCCCAGTACTCTTTGACATAGTTTCCATTCAATTTATATTTTTGTCCAGGAGCTTCTTCGAATCTAGCAAAATAGCGGCCTAGCATGACAAAGTCAGCTCCCATCGCAAGTGCCAGGGTCACATGGTAATCCTGAACTATGCCCCCATCAGAAGCGAGAGGTATGTAGATTCCTGTTCTAGCAAGATATTCATTTCTTGCTTTTACCACTTCTAATATTGCTGTTGCTTGTCCTCGTCCAATGCCTTTTGTTCTCGGGTGATACAGATAGAGCCTCCACCTACACCAATTTTTATAAAATCTGCTCCAGCTTCAGCTAAATAATAAAAGGCATCGGCATCAACAACGTTTCCTGCTCCGATTTTCACCTTTTCACCATATGTATTTCTCACAAAATCTATAACATCTTTTTGGTATTCGCTAAAACCATCAGATGAATCTATGCAGAAGATATCTGCACCACTACGTATCAATTCAGGTATTCGTTCTTTGTAATCACGTGTATTGACTCCAGCTCCCACCATATAAGACTTTTTTTCATCCATCAGTGCATGAGGATTCTCTTCATCAGAATAATAGTCCTTTCTAAATACCAAGGAGACTAACTTCTTCCCTCTTATAATCGGAAAGACATCTAGTTTATGCTTCCACAGGGTATCATAGGCTTCATCAAGAGAAATCCCATCCTTACCACATACTAGGTCCTCAATAGGAGTCATGAATTCTGTTACTGGTGTGTCCAGAGCCATTTTTGGAATTCGCCAGTTCCGTGAAGTAATGATTCCCAATAATTCACCATGGGGACAGCCATTAGAAGTGACAGTAATAGTAGTATGCCCGGTTGTATTTTTTATTCGTACCACATCTTCAAGAGTAGATTGAAGTGTAAGGTTGTATTTGCTTTCAACAAATCCTAGCTTGAATTCTTTTACTCTTCGTATCATATCAGCTTGAGATTCTATTGTTTGTGAAGAATAGATGAATGAAATTCCGCCTTGTCGGGCAAGGGCTACAGCGAGTTTATCATCACTTACTGCCTGCATGATTGCTGAGGTGAATGGAATTTCTAAATGATGAGATGGGGATTCTCCTTTTCTAAATTTAGTGAGGGGTGTGTATAATGAGACTTTTCTGGGACGTCTGTCCTCTTTGTCAATTTAGGAATTAGTAGGTATTCGTTAAATGTTCTTGATACTTCGTTGTAGATTTTTGCCATGATTTCTCCTGGAAAATAAAAAAAAATAGACTTTTAACAAGTCTACTTTCTGCACAACAAAATATGATCGAACTTCTGATTCGATTTTTTTGTTGTATCATAGTCCCCAGATTTACGGCAGGGGGTAGAAACTTGCTAACCTTATTATAGCGATTATATGATACTTACTCTGTGTAACTGGACACTCCAGTTATCTCTGTTTCTTGCCCTCTGGCAAGTATGTCCTGATGTTACTAATTTCAGGAAGTCAATGTCAATAGTTGTACACTATTAAGATAGGGATCGTTACATAAAAAGTTTTGATAGTACCGATAGAGTGATTTAGATCTATCTAATTAGTTTTACACGGATCATTATGTATCCTCTATAGCTGATATGATAGTCTATTGTCCATACTTGCTGATAGAGAGAATTATAAGTACCTTTTGTAATGAACATACTGAATTAACGATGTATATCAAAGATAAGGAGATTATATGAACGTAGAACAATTTGCTCGCATGATGGATGGAACTGGATTCATTGCAGCATTAGACCAAAGTGGAGGGAGTACACCAAGGACTCTTGCGAATTATGGGATTCCAGAGGATTCATATTCAAATGATGATGAGATGTTCGCACGTATGCACAAAATGCGTTCAAGGATTATAAAAAGTCCATCTTTTACAAAAGAGCACATTCTTGGAGCTATCATCTTTGAAGATACTTTAGATCGAACCATAGAAGGTCTCCCTGTTCCCACATATTTATGGGAGAAGAAAGGTATTGTCCCATTCTTAAAAACTGATAAAGGTCTTGCTGATGAAGAATCTGGAGTTCAGTTGATGAAACCTTTTGTAGAATTAGCATCTTTACTAGAACGTGCCGTAAAAATGGGCATATTTGGAACAAAGATGCGTTCAGTCATTAAAGAAGCTAACCAAGAAGGAATAGCAAAATTAGTTGAACAACAATTCGAAATAGCAAAAATTATTTTAAAGGCAGGGTTGGTTCCTATCATTGAACCAGAAGTAGATATTCATAGCAAAGACAAACAAAAGTCTGAAAACATCCTGAAACAAGAACTCTTTAAACAACTAGCTCTCTTAGCACCTGATGATAAAGTGATGTTTAAACTCTCTATTCCTTCAACACAGAACTTTTATAATGACCTACAAAATGAGATGCACGTTGTGAGAATTGTGGCTTTATCAGGAGGCTACAGTCAAAAAAGAAGCTGTTACACGTCTAGCAAAAAACAACGGCATCATTGCTAGCTTCTCTAGAGCTCTCGTAGAAAAGCTTCATGTTGAACAAAGTGAAGATGAGTTTGATACCACTCTTAAAACATCGATTAAGAGAATATATGAAGCAAGCATTACCTAAGGTAGAAAAGGTACGTTTATGTATGAAGGTATCTTTTTTTAATAATGTTTAATAATTACTACAATTAGTAACATGGAAGGAACAACTTTTCTCGGTTGTTCCTTTATTCTTTATATGATGTATCTTCTCTTTACACATTAAGAACAAGTCTTGTAAAGAATAATCCTTCATGTGCTTTGAAAGTATATGCCCCATGAAAACGTTTGACAGTGTAGATGATGCTCTGTGTACCGATACCTCCTCCTTCCTGTTGAGAAATAGGTATACCACCTTCAAATACGACATCATCTTTACATGTATTGGTAACACTAATTGATAATCTTTTTCCATTATATTGAGTTTCAACTTTAATAAACCTATTGATATCAGGTGGAAGTGTCAGACAAGCATGAAAGGCATTCTCTATTGCATTAGCAAATACCGCAGATAATTCCATTGGATCAATCTTCAGTGTTTCTGGCATGCTAACGATGATTTTCATGTATATACCTTCGTTTTTTACATCTTTCAACCCATAGACACAGTATAGTATTTACTTCAGGGTGTTGGCAGTAGACATCGTTATATACAGTGTCTATGTTCATTTGTTCTTTTACATATTGAAGTGCGGTAGTTGTATCCCCTTTTCCAAAGTTGAATCAAAGCGTGATTGGTATGACGAAGGTCATGCCACCGACGATTTGATTTCTCTGCAGCCTCCTTAAAGAGTACATGCTGTTCCAACTGCGCCCTATTTTGTAAGGATAGAATACGTCTTTGTTCTTGCCCAATATATTTTTCATGAAGTTGCCAGAACATATAAAAGATGAGGACATATGCGTTAATCATAACGATGAGAGAAGCAGAACCTACATAGAGCACTTCTTTAAAATTTTCATGTTGCCCATAACGTAAAAAGAGTAGTAATTAACAATTGTGCCAAGAAAAGGAAGCAAACAGAATACCCACCACCCTTTGTCTATTTGGTCTTGAAGGAATCGGTAAGGATTACGAAAAATATATGAACGACAAGGAAGAAGATAACAAATAATATTATTCGTACAAGATTATAATAAAAGTATTGGTTTTCATGGTATTGAGATAACCACATTGCTGGAATTGATATAGCAAAGTTAATGATTATTATAGTAAGAATTGTAAACACATCTCTAGCATCACGACGTTTTGAAGTGTATACGAAGGGGCCCATCATAGGAATTACAATGATGAGAACATACCAAGAAGCATAGACCTCAAGTCCAAGTAATAGAAGTACACTTCCACTAATAGCTAAGACAACTACTACTTCGATAACAAAAATTTGAATGATTTTTTTCCTTGGAAAACGAAATAGAGCTAAATCCCAGAGGAATGACTGAGAAATGATAAGTGTAAGAATTGGAACACATAGTCTAGAATAGTTCATCAATAATTGTCCTCAAAAGGATACTCTGTATACTTGTCTATAAGAGTTTTATAGTGTCTTCGCTGCATTGGGATTTTTTCATTATTGTCCAAAGCAATAGTTTTTGTAGTAATTTCTTTAATCTTTTCCAGATTAATAATATAGGTACTCCCACATTTAAAAAAAGCGTTTATCATGATTAAGTTTTTCAAATAATTCAATCGAAGTCATTCGTACTTTTACTACAGTACCATCTATGAGGTGAATATGTTGTATATGCATTTCTGTTTCTGCAAATATCAGTTCTGAAAAGAGAATTTTATGCATTCCAATTGATGATTTTAACATTATCTGCCCTTTTTTTCCTTTTTTGTGACCTGTAAGAATGCTTTTGATAATGCTGCATCAAATTGCTCATTTGTATAAGGTTTCACCACATAATGAGTAGCGTTTAATGAAAAAGCTTCTATTGCATGGTTTGTTGATGATGTAAGGAAGATGATATTGCACTCAGCATTTCTTTCTCTGATAGATGCTGCCAACTCTATCCCTGACATATTCGGCATATATATGTCTAAGAAGATGATGTCGAAATTGTATTGCTGTTCCACTTCCATTAATACATCAGTTGCATCTAAATAGGTGGTAATTTTCAACTCAAGATCGGGATACTGTGAAAAATATGCCAAGCATGAGCTACTTGTTCTATTTAGTTCTTCAATATCATCATCACAGATTGCTACTTTAATCATAATCCTCATCACTTAACATTAAGATTGTGTATTATCATGTTCTAAGTAAGATAACACTACATGCTCTAGAAACTACCTCATGATAATACTTTTGGAAATACTAGCATCAATTTGGAGATAATAACACGTATAAATTATCCTGTAGTGAGTAAATTTCGAAATAATAACTAATAGCCATTACTATTAAGAGTCCCTCAAGTCAAATTTACGTATAAAAGTCTTATACATGGACGATGATTAGTGAATTTATTAGCAACATAAATCATTCCGACATCATGTTCACGAAGGCTTCTACAAGCGCAGGATCAAATTGGGTACCACTACAGGAGATGATTTCTTTGATTGCATCAGTATGATTTCGACTGTTACTATAGTTACGATTCCCAACTATAGCATCATAAGTATCACATATGCTAATGATTCTAGAGGCAAGTGGGATATTCTCTTGAAACACCCCCGAGGATAACCTGTTCCATCCCAACGTTCATGATGGTGTAACACACCCTCTGCAATCTCGTATAACTCGGGTACTGTTCTTAAGAGGTTATATCCAATTTCAGCATGCCGCCTTATATCATTCCATTCGTTGCTATCTAGGTCTTCTTCTTTCCTTAATAGTTTCTTGTCTACTGCGACTTTCCCTATATCGTGATAGCGCGCTGTTCTCTCCACTGTATGGATGCTCTCTTTAGAAAGTCCAAGATAAGTAGCAAAACGACTACTCAACTGCTCTACGTTCATGCTGTGTGATTTTTCCATCTCATACTGTTCATGTTGCCATGATAATAAGAATTCAATCAGTTTCCGTTTTACTTCTGGGCTTTCCGTTATTTTCCTACGATACATCCGACTCTCTGCTTGTCTGAAGATCATGTCACTATGATGTTCGTGATGCTCTTTCACAGCGAATCCTAGAGAAAATGAGACAGGAAGGGCCCCACTTTATGTCTACTCATTCGTTTCTTGATTAACTCTAAGCGCTTAGCAGCTTCCAATTCATCAGTATCTGGCATTAGGATAAGAAACTCATCTCCTCCGAGTCTCACCACAGCATCATCCTCAGTTGATTCTTTGGTTAAAACATGTGCTACCGTTTTCAGAAGTTGGTCTCCTAAATCATGCCCAAAGGCATCATTTGTTAATTTTAAACCGTTCACATCAGCAATCATGAATGTCAGTGGATAGCGCCTATTCGTTTCAAAAGCTTTCAAGGTCTTTGAATAGCCTCTTCGATTCAGTAGTTGTGTGAGCTGATCTGTGTCCCCCAACTTAATAATTCCCTCTTTTTCCTTCCGTTTTTCAGTAACATCACGAAAAACAAGGATTGCACCAGCTACAACGCCATGATCGTCTTTTATAGGTGCAGCGCTGTCATCAATATATCGTTCACTCCCGTTGCGTGAAACAAGAATTGTATCATCTAATAGTTCAATTTTGAATCCAGTTTCAAATACACGTGCAACGGATTATCACCTTTTTCTCCAGTCTGTCCATTCTTAGTAACAAATATTTCTGTAAATGCCTTTCCAACAGCTTCTTCTCTCGTCCATCCAGTAAGGTCTTCTGCTACCGAATTAAGCATTACGATGGTTCCCAACTCATCAGTGGCAATGATCGCATCACCTACCGAGAGCAATGTTGTCTCTAGGCGTTTGGTTTCCAAATAGAGATAATGCTGGGTTTCTTTCAACTTTGAGATATCATCAAGGGTCCCACTCATTTCTAAAGCTTTCCCTTGGTCATTCCACTTGGTTACTCGACCTCTACTATGAATCCACACCCAATGGCCATCCTTATGGAGCATTCTGTACTCCATATCGTAGTAGACAGTCTTATGCACATATACGTCTTTCATGAGGCTTCTAGAAAGTTCTAAATCTCCAATATCTATGAGGCTCTCCCATGTATCCATGTTGAGAGGGTTCAATTCTTCCCATGAATAGCCGAGCAATTGAGCCCATTGTTCGTTTACAATGACACTCCCAGTGATGATATTCCACTCCCAAGTACCAACTCGTGTCGCCTCGATAACATTCGTTAGTCTTTCATGGCTCTTTTGTAAGTCGTTGGCAGCATCCTGCTGGGCTTTCTCATACTTCCTGATACGGGTTACAGCCATTTTCTGCATAAGGAAAATAATAGCTAGTATGATGATAGTTCCCAAAATGTTCACAGTTCGGCCTAGATTAAGATTATGCATTGTAGAAAAAACAATGTTGTTACGCACTTCACGTTCTTCTTCACTGATGGCTAGAAGAAGCCTAGTCATCTCTTCAAGATAAAAGCGACTTTTACTTGATGCAGTTTGGAATTCTTCGGTAATCCTGTTTGTATCATTAGTCTCTATGGCAGCATCGACTTGAATTATTAACGGCTCTACCAAGTCGTGATAGATAACGCGAAAGGTCTCTTTTACATGTTTAAGTCGTTGTTGATGAATCTTATTATCAACAGTTAGTTGTTCAAGGGCCTCCATATGGGTGAGGAAGGCATCACGAGTTGTATTTATGTTAACTCTATGTATCGAATGTGGTGATATCAGGTATCCCCTTTCAGCTCCAATAAAAGCATAGAGATTTACTAAGGTTTCGTTTGTATGTTCGATGATTTTATCTGTTCGAGTTACTTGATTTTGTATATTTTTTACCTGATCTGTATTCACATAGGTGATTATTCCCATCCCTACGACAAAAAGAGCAATGACAATGAATCCTATTCGTATATATGTGATAATGCGATAGTTTCGAATCATTTTCCTCCAAATAACAGGATAACTTTATACCATATTATCTTTAAACTAGTATTCTAACAACCTATATTTCATTAATGCGAACGCTTTACTGTTGTAGATTACAAAATCGCCCCCCTTATAGGGGTAATACATACATGTTTCTTTGGGCAAGAGGAAAGTTCACCTATTATTGATATAGGTATCATAAGCTCTGTATTAGATGTACTAAATTGGATAGTATAGGTAGCATAAAACTTCTAGGAGATAACTTTGTACGACCATCATACTCATAAAGCTAAAGCAATTCTTTTTATGATTATCTCTTCTTCCCTATTTGCGTTTTATGTCTGCTTTTGTCAAATTTGCAGGGGATCTTCCCTCCATGGAAAAGGTCTTCTTTCGAAATATTGTGGCTTTATGTATCTCTTTTTCGATGTTGAAGTATAAAAAGCAACCGTTATGGGGACATAGAAAGAATAGGAAGATGCTGATACTAAGAGGTGTATTAGGCTCTTTAGGCATCATCACGTACTTCTATAGTATAGACCATCTCATTCTTGCAGACTCATCAATGCTGAATAAATTAAGTCCCTTTTTTGTCATCCTTTTTGCTTGGATGTTTCTTAAAAACCCTATACGCCCTATTCAGATAATTTCAGTGTTTCTTGCTCTTACAGGCTCACTTCTTATTATCAAGCCAGGATTTGAATTCTCTTCAACCATGCCAGCTTTAATCGGATTGTCATCTGCTGTTATTGGAGGGCTTGCATACACTGTCGTGAGTTATCTTGGAGATAAAGAGAATAGTTATACTATTGTCTTTTATTTTTCTCTCATCTCGACAATTTTCTGCCTCCCGTTTTCTTTTGATTTGATTTTGTATTGCCCACTATTACTCAGACTCTTTTACTGTTAACCGTGGGAACTTTTGCAGCAGGAGGGCAGTTTCTTTTAACTGTTTCTTTTAAATATGCGAGAGCCGGTGATGTTTCAATTTATCAATATACGCAAATTGTTGTCGCAAGCATCTTGGGAATCATATTCTTTGCTGAACTACCTGATGCCTATAGTCTTTTAGGATATGTGTTAATATTTTCAGCAGGATATCTGATGTATTGGATAAGTAAAAGAGAATCTGTGGTGATACCTCAAGACACCCAGTAATTGAAAGGAATCGATATCTAGGAGGGGTGGGTAATGAAATTTCATACAGTAGCAGAATATATGGATTATCAACCTCATAATACAAAGGATGCTCTTGAGTCCCTTATAACATGTATTTTAGGTGTAATTAAGGAAGCTGATGTAGTCATAAATTATAACATTATTGCGATTCCTTTAGTGAAAGATGGCAAAAGAGACCAACAGATTATGATTGCAGGATATCCTCATCATATAGGGTTTTATCCCTCGGTTGCAACGATTGAAAAATTTAGCGAACAATTGACTGGTTTCAAAAAGGAAAAGGATCGGTCCAATTTCCATTAACTCAACCTCTTCCATATGATGTAATTATTGAAATGGTTCGCTACACAAAAGAACATCTTCACCTATAAGATGAGGAGTAATACTCAACTACCTCTTTGGCCCTTTGAGTAATTAATTCATTTCCATATTCTCGCTTTCTTAGAGGTACTATTAGATTTTTTAAGTTGCGTTCTAAGGTCCATGTATAATCTGGGTTCATTTTGCTAATTAGTAGTTCATATGCTCTTTTGATATGTATTGATCTCACTTTTTCTCTTTTCAAAAGCCACAATACTTCTAAAAAATCACTTCGATACAAATTAGGAAATGTCAGTTTCTCCATATATGGATGTAAGAATCGTTCTTTATCATGTGAACTAAAACAGACTTCATGAAGCAAAATAAAATCTATACATCTACTCATGAGAACTTTTGCGTGTTCAGATCTCCTATTCTCTGGAATGAAGGACAATCCTTTCAATAGTTTCACCACTGACCAATAGCACGTATGTTTACCATAGCAGCTCTTATTCCCTTTATATGGATCAGTTCTTTTTGGAAGGACCTCTCCATCATCAAAGCGCTGGGAAGTTATGAAAAAATCGACAACACTCTCAATATATGCATCTGAATCAGAGGAGAAATATGAGAGCAGATACAGCATATTCCCATTAAGACAGGGAATTGGAAAGTGACTACGTCCAAGGGTAAATATTCCATGTTGTTGATCCCAGAAGTGTTCCTTAATAATATTAAGTGGTGTAATTATTCTTTCATTGTGAGGATCACATTTCAAATCCGCTAATAGAACAAGAGTCCAATAGGTTGATGAATAACTGGGGACATAATAATTATAGCGAAACTGTGCATCTCCCTCTTTTAGAACATTCCAACACCCGTTGTCATCTTGTAAGTCGAGTATCTTCTCGATGATTGTTTCTACATTCATTTCGTTGATGTCTCCTATTATCAATTCTTTAAAGAATTATCTTATCTTCTTTCCTTCCTTTATCTATATGAGCATATGTATTCTAATAATTTAGAGATAGACCTTAATGATTTCCCTTCATTATCTCATGATATTACCCATTGTGTTGCACTACTATTATATATCAAGGTACTCGATTTTCTCATCAAAAATCGTCACCTCTGCTCTTTCACTTTTTGTTGCTAAAGGGTGAAAGTAAGTTTACAATTCGTTTAACATATTACATCTAAAGAGAGGTACTCGATATTAACACGTTAACTAGAAGAATTAAGCTTGGCTTTGGCATTGGGGACTTGGGTGGGAACTTGTTTTTCACAGTTATCGGATTCTATCTTCTCTATTACCTTACAGATGTAGTTGAATTATCTGCAGCCCTTGCAGGAACTGTATTAATGATTGGGAAAATATGGGATGCCATAACAGATCCAATTACAGGGTATCTCTCTGATAGGACTGTTTCAAGATGGGGTCGCCGGAGACCTTATATGTTTGTGGGGTCTGTTATCTCATTTTTGCTATGGGAATGATGTTCACTATTCCAACAACCTCTTCCCAGGTGATATTATTTGTGTATCTCACGTTTCTCTATTGTTTATTAAACACTGCCTATACATTGGTAAATATTCCTTATGCTGCCCTTCTTCCTGAATTAAGCAGTGACTACAACGAAAGAACGATATTAACAGGATACAGGATGAGTTTTGCCGTTCTTGGAACGTTTGTTGGAGCAGGTGCAGTTCTCCCAATTATTAACATATTCGCCAGTCAAGAAGCTGGATGGACCTTTATCGGATATTTCATGGGTTCTATTATGCTCATTACGTCCTTGATAACAATATGGGCTATTAGAGAACCTGTTAGGGTTGAAGTAAAAGAACAAAAAGGATTCTTAGTAACTTATAAAGAGGCATTAGGAAATAGAGTGTTTCTACTAGCGCTCATTCCATGGGCCCTTTTTATCATGGGAACAAGTATGGTTCAGGGAGCATTAGTCTATTTCTTCACAAATATTTTTGGGAATGAAGGATTATTCCAAATTGCGCTAATACTTTTATTAACCTTCTCCCTCGTATTCATTCCTGTATGGGTAAACATATCAAACAGAATTGGAAAGAAAAAGTGTTATATGATAGGAATGGGTATCATGGGAGCAGGAGTACTTATATTCTCTCTTTTAGGTGAAGCTTTAGGACCGATATTTGCTGTATCAATTATGGCAGTGAGTGGAATTGGGCTCTCTACTCATTATGTGATGCCTCATGCTATTTTACCTGATGTCGTTGAACATGACGCTTATTATCATAAAGGGATAAGACGAGAGGGTGTCTTTTCCAGTTTGTGGACTTTTTTGAGCAAAATCGGTCAAGCTTTAGCACTTGCACTAAATGGGTGGATACTAGCTCTCTTTGCTTATAATCCAAATGAAGTTTCTTCTTTATCAAATATCGGGATAAAACTTCTTTGTGGCCCTATTCCTATCCTCTTTTATATTATTGGAATTATAATTTTACATTATTACCCTATTGATAAAGAGTATTATCATAAGATGATGGCTGGAGAATTAGACTAATTCATGAACAAGAAGAAACAATACACACCCATACCTAAGGCAAGTAAAGCAAGAGGGTTCGTATATCCTTGCTATTCACCTTTTATAAGAAACATCGTGAATATGATTGCTCCTCTCTACTTGAAAAAGGTAGAGGGTGTTTCTTCAGTAACAATTGAACATCTTGATCTATTATTCGAAGCTTTTAAGAATCACTTCGGTGGAAGGAAAAAGCTCATCATTGCTTTTCGTCATGTTGCTAAAGAAGATGCTCCTGTGTTGATGTATCTGATACACAAAAAACTAAAGAAGGCCATCAGAACATATAATAGAACAGTTGCTAAAAAAGAGCGCATTATAGGGCATGCTCAATTTCTCTATGGTGCTGATGTTCTTGAGTGGGCAGGAACCTTAGCAGCTTACGTATTTCCCCGTCTAGGAGCTATCCCTGTAATAAACAGAACTAATAATTCAAAGGGTCTTTCTTTATTAAAAGAGACCATGAAAAAAGGTGAGTTCCCTGTGGCTCTTGCACCGGAAAGTCAAGTTACCTATCATATGGGAACAGTTGCACAAACCTCAAAAGGAATCACTTCTCTTGCATTTTGGGGAGAGAATGTATCGATTATCCCTATTGGTATGGGGTATCACTATCATAATGATTCTGAAACTTTTATTAATCATGTAATAGAGAAGTGGGAAAAAGAGACGAATATTAACATAAAGAAAGATCAGCATTCCCTCTATGAGTCTTTAATATTGATGACTCAAGAGACACTCAAGCTCCTAGAAAATTTCTATCATCTTCCTTTTAATAGTGAATTGCCTTTAAAGGAAAGAATTGAAGCAATATGCCTTAAAGCTATGGGGTATGCTGAATACATAGCTCATACAAAAGGTAATGGTTCTTTATTAGATAGACTCTTTCATATTAGACACATGGGGATTATGGGACAAAAACCTGAAAATTTTGAAGCATTGTCTAATTCCCCACTCGCATCTTCTTTATTAGACATTAAAGCTCTTCATGCACATCTTTTTCTCATACACTCTCAAATTATTGATGTATTAGAGTATGTTGATCCTTCTTACATTTTTCCACCGACATCTCTTCATAGAATGAGTGAATATGCTCTAAATATCTTAGATGTAATAAATAGGATGAAAGGAGGAAATATTAACTCCCGGTATTCTCCAAAAGGGAAACATGCATTTGTGTATATTGGAGAAAGTCTCAATTTTGAAAAGAATGCTGATGTATCAAGAAAAGAGATGAAAGATACTGTGCTCTATCAAGTAAACAGTGCATTACAGGAAGTGAGCAGTAAGCTAGAAGAAAAATGGATGGAAGTAGAGTCTATAACATAAAAATTATAATTTTCATTGCATATACTTCATTCATGCCTCAATCTTTTCCCTAATTATCAATTAAGTATACCAAAAAGATAGTATACATTGACAGGTTTTTCCCTTAAAGTATGAGGGAGCATAGACGTAAAGCAGATAGATAAGTAGAAGAACTGTAAAGATATGTTACCTACTTACAAGCTGACTTCTAAGAAAAGAGTATTGAATCCTAACAATGAGGATATAGAAGTAAAGCCCATTCAATGAGTAGTGAATTTGAGGCCTTTTCAATATAGGACTGATTGATTAGGGAGATATTAAATTAAGGAATGAACTATGGCAGATGAAAAAACAAAAAACATGATTCTCGAAGGGAACGCAGTGTTAGGTATTGAACTTGGTTCAACAAGGATTAAGGCAGTATTAATTAACTCAGCTAATGAACCCATCGCACAAGGGGCTCTGACTGGGAGAATGCTCTTGTTGATGGATATTGGACCTATTCACTTGACGATGTCTGGAATGGTCTTGCTACATGCGTAAAAAACCTAAAACAGGATGTTAAGGAAAAATATGGTGTGCAGCTAACTAAGACTAAAGCATTGGGAATCAGTGCTATGATGCATGGCTATCTCGCATTTGATAAGAATAACAACCTTCTTGTTCCTTTTAGGACATGGAGAAATACCACAACCCAAAAAGCTTCAGAAGAACTCTCTGAACTATTTGACTATCCTGTTCCAGAAAGATGGTCGATATCTCATCTGTATCAGGCAATTCTTAATAAAGAGAAACATGTGAAAGATATTGCATATGTTGGAACTCTTGCTGCATATGTCCATTGGTCTCTTACAGGCCACAAAGTATTAGGTATTGGCGATGTTTCAGGGATGTTCCCGATTGATACTGACACAAATGATTACAATACAACAATGATTAACCAATTTGACTCACTTATAGAATCACAAGGATATGACTGGAAGCTGAAATCTATTCTTCCAAAAGTACTTGTTTCTGGAGAAGAAGCAGGGGTCCTAACATCTGAAGGTGCTCTATTACTTGATCCTAGTGGTGAATTAGATGCTGGTATTCCAATGTGTCCTCCTGAAGGTGATGCAGGAACTGGTATGGTTGCAACAAATAGTATTGCAAAACGCACAGGAAATGTTTCGGCAGGGACTTCTGTATTTGCTATGATAGTTCTTGAGCATGAACTATCTAAAAGCTATAACAAATTCATAGATCTCGTTACAACTCCCGACGGCTCTCTTGTTGCTATGAGCCACGCAAATAACTGTACAGGAGAATATGACCGTTGGATGAATCTATTCTCTCAAGTCATCAAAGCTACAGGAAATAGTATTAACAAAGGAACACTCTACGATATTCTCCTTTCAAAAGCATTAGATGGGGCTAAAGATTGTGGTGGACTTCTCCCCTACAACTATATTTCTGGTGAAACTATGACTGGCATATATGAAGGAAGACCCTTGTTTATTCGCCTCACTGAAAATGAATTTACGATAGAGAACTTTATGCGTGCACAACTCTTTACAGCGCTTGGCGCCCTTAGAGTTGGAATGGATATTCTATTTGAAGATGAACATGTTGAAGTTGATACCATTAATGGACATGGAGGTTTTTTCAAAACTCCTATTGTGGGACAGACAATGATGGCTGCTGCTATGCATACTCCAATTTCTGTCTTGAAGACGGCAGGAGAAGGAGGAGCTTGGGGAATCGCATTACTAGCATCATACCTAGTAAACAGTAATGGAGCATCCCTCCAAGACTTCCTCTCTCAAGAAGTGTTTGCTTCGAGTGAAGCCTCTGTGATTTCTCCAACACGTGAGGATATTGAAGGTTTTAATACGTTCTTTGCACATTATAAAAAAGGACTAGCAGTTGAAAGAGCTGCTGTGGAACATCTTCCTTAATAGATATTAATAAAAGTTTATAGCGAGGTTATAGCTAATATGACCTCGTTTTTTTATAAACAAACATTCACACTAGAGCAAAGAAAGTTCTGCGCTTCTTGAATAAAATTTGTAATCGTTTTACATATTTCATGAAGTTTACTTGACACATTCACTTCCTTTCTGTAGTTTTTATTACAAGCACTCAAAAAGGAGTTTTTTCTGTATATAGCACAATTTACATCAGCGAATGATTCTAAACATACTAGTCAACTTTATAAATTCTTTGTAATGGGGTTTATGACTTTTATACTGTATGTACTATTGTATTCAAACCCCACTTCTTTTATTCACTTCCATAATAATTATCTTCCTTTTCTTATTGGCTTATCATCTTTTGTGTTATTATTTCCAATTATCATTATTGTTCTAATGAAGAATAACGCTCCTTTTTGTTCCATTCTGGCGCTCCCTTCATTGAGTGAATTCAATTCCCTCACCTACGATATTCTCAATCACAATGAATTCATTAAATTGAAGGATTACTTTCATCACACCCATCACATCTATGATCATGTAGTAAGGGTTGCTTATCTTTCTTACTTCTTTTCAAAACTCCTAGGACTTGATTATGTTTCTAGTGCAAGAGGTGGTCTTCTTCATGATTTCTTCCTTTATGACTGGAGAGAAAGAAAGAAGGGAGATGAACACCGTTCTCTTCATGGAAAAGAACATCCATATATTGCCTTAAACAATGCGAACCTTTATTTTCATATAAATGAAAAAGAGAGTGACATAATTACAAAGCATATGTATCCAAAGACTAAGGAAAGACCTATCTATGCTGAGAGTTTCATTGTCTCAATCATGGATAAAGTTTCCACAGTCATTGAATACATTAAAAGAGTAGTAAATAAAGAATTCACATCATATACGAAGACTCAATAGAAGGTCTGTGACTATTGTTGAAGTATTTGATGTAGAACTAATGGATAATCAGAAATAATAAAATCAACATTCATATTGATAAATTTTCTCATGTGCCTCTTCTTATTAACCGTCCACACCCCAACATCAAGTTCTACCTCTTGAAGAGATTTGATAAGACTATGTGTTAGAAAAAGGTCTTTAATTCCTACAGAAGAAACCTTAAGGAGAAGCATATCTTCTACCACTTTTTGTGCACCACCTAAGCCAATAGAATTGAGATATGTATGAGAAAGAAGAGCACATGTGTGAATATGTGTATCGAGATTCTGTATAGTAATAAGTGTATCAACATCAAACGAAAGAATCCGTGAACTCTCTATCAGTGAAAACTCATGTAATGCAGAGAGAACCTTCTCTTCAATAAGAGGATATCTTTGCCGCTTTTCATCAACCTTAATCTCTATACATAATGTTAGAGGATACCTCCCCTTTTGTCTAATAAGAGTGAGCACTTCTTTGAACGTAGGGATGTGTTGATTATCGCCAACTATGACACTTGTAATATATTCTGCTTTAAGTTCCCTAATTGGAACTTCTTTCCCTTCTTCGTCTAGTACAACAGGATCATGATGCACAATGAGAATTCCATCGCTAGAAAGATGTAGATCTAATTCTATCGCATCAATCTTATTCATCAGAGCATTCTCAAAAGCCTCTATAGTATTCCCATAATCTAAGGCGGCCCCACCACGATGCGCTACCACCATGATAGCCTTATCGGATGTCTGAATTGTTTGGCATCCAATAAGAAAAGAGATTACTATGAATAATATACTCAGTCTTCCATATAATATTTTCATACTATTTTCATATTAATCAAAAGATTACCTTAGAATCCAGAAACTTCAAATCCGCCAGGAACTCCTTTAATCTCATGCAATATATTTCCTTCTCTATCTTGTAGAGTGATTTCTATTGTTGCGGTAAGACTTTCAATAATCTCTCTTTGCATGACCCCTCTCACTGGCGCTTGAAGAAGTCCTCCCTCAAGAGTTTCAGCTTTAACGGTGAGAATAAGATCTTTATGAGTCACTGTTGCCACTACATGATTACTCGTAATATCAATTGATTTCACTTTAGATCTATTATAGGTAGCAAAACGATAAAATGTTCCTTTGACATATAGAAATATAAGAAATCCATTAAAGCTCAATCTGCCAAAGGGAATAGTTGCATAGGAAAAAAGAAATGAGAAATCTTTGGTATCTCCTGTATTTGTATGAAGCCATACCCAAGAAGTTGGGAAGGAGGTTCCCCAATCTTTTTCAATATACCCAGTGCCATTATCAAAAATAATCTCATCATCTCCATAAGAAATGGATCCTTTAATGTCGTGCCTTACAGAGACAACACCATGGTTACATTCCATCTTTGGGATATATGCAAAATAGCCCATGATAGAGGGACAAGAAATTGTAGAAGGCAAGTAGATGTTGTTTGAAAACTCTAAATCACCTTTAATCAAACCAATCTCACTCATGATATCTACATGAATATGTGTGTCTGAAAAGGTGCTTTTCCCTATTTGAATGAAAAATCTCTTTTTATCGTAGTGGAATTCTTCAACGAGATAACGAATATAAAGAGGTGCATACACCTTTGAATAGATGACTTGTATGAAAGCATGAGGGTCTTCTTCTGTTAAAGAAATTCCCGGAATACATGCAATTACTTGTTTCAAATCACGTGTAACACTTTTGATGTACCATCCTTCAAAATACTGTTTCTTTTGAAGATTCCCTTGAAAAACCTCTGGATGAAATAGATTATTCACAATAGACACCCCTTAAAGAAACTATTATAACATAGATAATCAAATAAAACATGAATAGTATGTTATGAAATTGTTCAACGAAAACAACACCTTTTAGTATAAAGTAGATTAAACAACTCTAAAGTTCTTTTGTTTTTGAATTCCCTGTGCCAATATTATCAACATAGTATAGATGGCATCATTTCGTTATGATATTCTTTTTAATGTATCAATTGACGCATCCAAACTGACCGGATATAGTTAGTATGCTTACTATTTTTCAAGTGGTAACACATGCTTTTCTAGATATCATTGAGTAGTGATTCCACGATACTCTACTCTTATTTTTCATGCATTTTCATAGGAGTATACAAGTAATATGAGTGAGCAAATATTAAAAACACACGATAAATCTTTTATGGGTGATGATCCAATGGGCAAACTTCTCATAAAACTCTCTGTGCCTGCAATGATTGGGATGATGGTAAATGCTCTATATAACTTTGTTGATACAATCTTTGTAGGTCAAGGAGTTGGTCCTCTTGGTATAGCTGGTTTAAGTATCGCCTTCCTATCCAAATGCTTATTGGGGCTTTTGCTCAGACTTTTGGAATCGGAAGTGCATCAATTATTTCAAGAAGGCTAGGCGAGAAAAATGAAAAGGCAGCTGCTTGTGCTGCAGGTAATGCAATCACGGCTACAATAATAGCCTCTGCTATTTTCATGACTTTTGGACTCATCTTCACTAAACCTATTCTCATGTTCTTTGGAGCTACACAAGAGATACTTCCGTATGCTATGGATTATGTAAGCATAATTTTACTTGGTTCGATGTTTCTTTCATTAAGCATGACAAGCAACGGGATTATTCGAGCAGAAGGGCAAGCAAAGGTCGCTATGACAGTAATGTTGATAGGGACTGGATTAAATATCATATTCGATCCAATCTTCATTTTTGTCTTTAATCTAGGAATCAAAGGAGTAGCTATTGCTACTGTCCTTTCGCAATTTCTTGCATTTCTTTTTGTCATTCGCTTCTTTAGAACAAATAAAAGCTCTCTCCCTTTTCAAAAAAATCATTCATTATAAAAAAGAAGTACTGAATGAAATTGTTACCTTAGGAATTCCCGCATTTGTTCGTCAATCAGGGACTTCAATCATGGTTCTATTAACTAACAACTTACTAAAGATGTATGGAGGTGGATTAGCTATTGCTTCTTATGGAATGATTAACAGGCTATTGATATTTATATTGATGCCCATTTTTGGCCTAGTACAAGGATTCCAACCTATTGCAGGATATAATTATGGAGCAAAGAAATTTGATAGAGTGAAAAGTTCATTATTACTAAGTACTGCATATGCAACTCTCATAGCATCCGTTTCTTGGCTTATCATTCAATTATTCCCAAGACAAATCCTCAGTGTATTCTCTTCAGACCAAGCCTTACTCGATATTGCAACTCCGGCTCTAAAAATCACCATGCTTGCAATACCAATTATTGGAATACAGGCAATAGGATCGACACTTTTCCAAGCGATCGGGAAAAAAGCACCTTCAATATTCTTATCTCTCACTAGGCAGTTCATCTTCCTCATTCCGTTCTTACTCATACTCCCCTCTTTCATGCAAATTAATGGAGTATGGGCTGCATTTCCCGTTGCTGATATTCTTTCTACTCTCATCACCCTCATATGGGTATTGGTAGAGATAAAAAGATTAGATGCAAAAAGTTGGAATCAGAGAATCATATAGAGTTCTTTTATGAGAGATACGAACAAAAACAGTCTACCACTTTGATATAATATAATATGAAGATTACTCTTCACTTTGAGTCTATTTTGTTTAATGGTTTGTTGCGATTGAAATTATGTGTGTGCAACATCCTATTTGGGTGTATAATCGTCTATATATAGAACAAGAAAGTTCTAATGAGAATACTCATCAATATAGGAGGATTAGAGTATGAAAAGAAAAAAATTTGCTATTAGTAGCTACACTTATGACCTTAATGTCATTGCTAGTCTCTTGTACTTCAAGTGTAGGCCTAGATGAATTTAACGCGTATAAGATGGATAGAGATAATGAAATAACATCTCTCATCCAAGAAATTGAAATTGCTAGAGAAAGAATTTCAGCATTAGAGTCAGATATTGTTCAAGCCGAAAATAAGAATGCTGCTCTAAAAAATGAAATTGATACAATCAATGAGAATTTCACAAGAACATATTCACAAATAAACGATCTTGTTATCCTTGCAGGCTATAATTCCGGGGACGATTTTCTAAACCTAGCTAAGGATATTGTATATGTAAATAATAATATCAAGGAACTCAATGAGAAAATTGAAACTCTTAGGGAAGCAATGGCTCTTTTTGTCAATAAATAAAAAACTAGTATTAAATTAAGAAATTAATGGAATCATAATATATGGATGTAATTTTTGATTATATAAGAATGTTTTCCATTAATTTCTAGTAAAAGGCGCAATTTTACTCAATTTAAATAATAGTTTTCTGTACAAATTTGATACTCAAGTGTAAAATGATACATCATCAATCAAGGAGATTACGTAGATGGAAAAGTTTTTTAAGCTCAAAGAGCACAAAACAAACGTAAAAACTGAAGTTCTCGCAGGTGTAACAACATTTTTAACAATGGCATACATCCTCATTGTGAACCCTCTTATGCTAAGTGAAGCAGGAATGGACTTTGGAGCAGTCTTTACCGCAACAGCACTTTCAGCAGCTATCGCTACTCTTGTTATGGCATTTTTTGCAAATCTGCCTTTTGCTTTGGCACCAGGAATGGGATTAAATGCATTCTTTGTGTATACGGTTGTATTTACAATGGGTTATTCATGGCAACAGGCATTAACTGCTGTATTTATCGAAGGTATCATATTCATCCTTCTTACTGCATTTAATATTCGAGAAGCAATTGTTAACTCAATTCCAATAAATATGAAAAGAGCTATAAGTGTTGGTATTGGATTATTTATAGCTTTTATTGGCCTTCAGAATGCTGGTATTGTTGTCGGTGATGGAGCAACTCTTGTAACACTTGGAGACGTAAAAAGCGGTGGAGCCATTGTTGCTCTCATTGGTCTTGTAATCACAAGTATTCTTGTTGCTTATAAAGTAAAAGGGGCCCTTTTAATTGGTATCATCTTAACAACACTTGTTGGTATCCCTTTTGGTGTTACCTCATACGGTGGTGGATCATATCTTCCTCCTTCTTTAGCACCAACTTTCTTACAATTTGATTTTGCTTCTGTATTTACAGTCGATATGGTCATCATTGTATTCACTTTCCTCTTCGTTGACATGTTTGATACAGTAGGAACATTGATTGGATGTGCTACAAAAGCAAATATCCTTAATAAAGATGGGTCTATTCCTAAGTGTAAAGAAGCCTTGTTCGCAGATGCAATTGGGACAACAGTGGAGCTATGCTTGGTACCTCTACAGTTACCACATACGTTGAATCTTCTGCTGGAGTAAGTGAAGGTGGTAGAACTGGATTAACAAGTTTGACTGTAGCAGGTCTCTTTGTTCTTTCTTTATTCTTCGCTCCATTATTTATCTCTATTCCAGGTGCTGCGACTTCTCCAGCTCTTATCCTCGTTGGATTGTTCATGATTTCTCCAGTCAAAGAAATTAACTTTGATGAAACAACAGAAGCTGTTCCAGCATTCCTAACAATCCTATTTATGGTAACCACTTATTCAATTGCTAACGGTATCATGTATGGTGCATTAAGCTGGATTTTATTAAAACTCTTCACTAAAAAAGGGAAAGACATAAGCATTACTATGATTGTCATTGCAGTTCTTCTCGTAATCAAACTGCTACTCGGCTAAATAATTTACTTTCTCGATGTAATGGGACTTGTGAAATTCACTTTGTCCCATTTTTTTTGCATCGATTTTTTCTAACAAAGATAACAATACCAAATGATGAATTAGCTTCATTACTCATTGATGTAAAATAATTCTTTCTTAATTATTATGTAGAATAGTGATTTTATAACACATACTTATCACTTTTACATGCATAAATTATGTTTTTTAAGTGTCATATGTTTGTATTAATATTATATTTCTCAACATTTAAATATACATCATTATGAATTTTTCTATAATTGTACAATTATTGTTATAAGATACAATTAATACACTTTATATTTTATCTTCTATCTTGTTTCTATATATAGTTTTACAAATTTTTTCTATCATTTTAACAATAATTTAATTATTTTTTATATTATCTATTGACATATGTTAGATGTTCTTGTAACATTCAATCAGTTATTACATAACTTACTACAAATTATTCAGGAGTTTTCTATCATGAAAAAATTAATCGCTACCTTATCAATTATCCTTATCTCTTCCGCTTTATTCGCTGTTGCTCCTACAGGACCTCAATTCTCTCTTAACGCTCAAGTCGATGGTATCCTCTTTCATGGCTTTACTACTGAGACCTATACTTCTAGTGATGATCTTCTTGTGGCTCAAAGTGATATTGAAAAAGATGCTTCTGTGAGTGGATTAGATTTAACAATAAATGATTCACAATTAGTTGGATCTTACGCTATCTATACTACAAGTAGAGTTCAAAGCAAAGTAACCTTTGAAACGACTCCTTTAGAACTTAAAGTATCAAATGATACATACTATGTCCCTTACGAACTTACCTATACTTCTACTATCAATGATAAAATTACTTTCATGAAAGATAGCGTTGGTTCAGCTGATCAAGCAACAACAAGAAACAACAATCTTACAAAGAAAGCTGATGTATTAAGAACTAGTGAAAATTCTACTGGCCTTCGTTATGCAATCCTTGACTTATCTGTCAAATTTGCCGGAAGCGATAATGTTTCTTTCGGTCTTCCAGAAGCAAATGGCGATGATTTCTATACTGGCACTATTACTGCTATGATACACGGTGATTAATCTCTCCTCCTACATTACATATAGATAGATTCAAACATCCTACTCAATAGAGTGGGATGTTTTTGTGTACTCTGAATTCAGATTATTTGATTGTGAATATTGCTCATACCCTCTATCTTTGGGTATTGAGAAGTGAAAATCTTATTTCAATCGACACAATCTATTTCAAAGAGTTTTCATCATCTTATGATATATATGTTTACAATCTTGTTCATCAAAGATCATGGGAACCGGATACACCGGATTTGCTTCACGCAATGCATGATGTGCTAAATATTCTAGGTCTTTTTCTTGAATTTCGCTAAAACCAGTATCAATATGTAGTGTTCTATTAAGTTCTTCAATCTTTTTAATAAAGATCATTGCCGTTTCCTCATCACTCTTATCCATCTCAACTACATAAGATTTTCTTGCTAGGGAAGCTAATCTCTTATGCGTTTTACTTCCATAGTATGTAAGTACATAAGGAAGAGTCACTGCATTAGCAAGTCCGTGAGGGATATGATAAAGAGCACTTAGTGGATGAGAAAGAGCATGAACATTACCCACATAGCTTCGAGTAAACGCCTCCCCTGCCCTATAAGAAGCAATGAGCATACGTTGTCGTGATGCAATATTCTTCGGTTCTCTAAAGACTCTTTCAACTTCCTTAAAGATAATTGTTGTTGCATCGATACTTGCTTTTCTAGAATAGGAGTTCGTACTTTTTCCAATGTATGCTTCTATTGCATGAGTGAGGGCATCCATAGCTGTAGTGCTTGTCAGGTGTAAAGGAAGGGTTAGTGTTAGTATGGGGTCTAGAATTGCCACCTTAGGAATTAAAGGGAATGAATTGATTGCATATTTTTCTTTTCTAGAAGGATCCGTCACTACCGCAGCTACTGTTGCTTCGCTCCCAGTTCCTGCAGTTGAGGGAATCGCAATTAAAAATGGAATTGCTTTTCTTACCTTTAGGAGTCCTTTAAGTTGATAAAGATTCTTTTTAGGATAACTCACTAACGCACCCACAGATTTTGCCGTATCTATACTTGATCCACCTCCAATTGCGACAAGGGCGTCAGCTTCATGAGCTATGAAGAATTCTTTTGCCTGCTCTATTGCTTCTACAGTTGGATTTGGTGGAACTTCGTCATATACAACAAAATCAAGATGTTCATGATGTAACTTTTCAAGTAATTCCTTCACGATATCGAGTGAGATGATATGCTTATCGCTTATTATGCATATTTTTTTGTTTCCCCTCTTCTTTGAGTATAGACGGAAGAGCAAGTATTGAGCCCTCTCCAGTGATGAGGCGTTGTTTTTTATATGGCATAAAAGGACTTACAATAAATAGGATCTTCTGAATTAGTCGACAATAAAAATGATACAGTAATTTTTTTCATACTCATTACCTCTTATTCTTATTATAAATAATAACTTCTTGTGGTAAAGAGTTTTTCTTTTTTTGTAGCCGTTTTAAAAAAAGTTTGCTTATGTTGATACTATGAGTAATGGTGGTAAGTGATGATGTGGGATATCTGTTATTGTCCCAAAAATAAGGATGTTTATGAACAGTACACACCAGAAATTATTACTTATGTTTTTTTATTATGTTCGGTTTCACTCATCTTTGGTCTCGGTAAAAAAGAGATACAAAGTGATGAGAAAGTTAGTGAGGTTACCATGATTGAGTCACTTGAAAAGAAATACCCTTTTATCCCTCTTGATGATGAGTTGAAGAACTCATTAAATCAGAAAGAGGCATATGTATTGTTACAAAAAGGTACTGAAAGAGCGTTTACAGGAGAATATACTGATAACGAAGAATCGGGTACTTATTACTGTCGTCAATGTGGAGCTCCCTTATATGTGAGTGATGATAAATTTCACTCAAACTGTGGGTGGCCAAGTTTTGATGATGAGATTCCTGGAGCAGTTACTCGAATTGCAGACGCTGATGGAATGCGGACTGAAATAGTATGTGCTACATGTGATGGACATCTCGGTCATGTATTCTTGAATGAAGGATTTACAGACAAAAATACGCGCCATTGTGTTAATTCGATTAGTATGGAATTTAGAAGTGGTGAGCCTGTAGCAAAAGCCGTCTATGCAGGCGGATGTTTTTGGGGTGTTGAGTACTTAATGGAAAGTTTGGAAGGAGTGTATGACGTAAAAAGTGGATACAGCGGTGGATCGTTAGAGAACCCAACGTATCAACAAGTCCTCTCCCATGCAACAGGACACTTAGAAGCAGTTGAAGTTCTTTACAATCCTCTCATCATATCATATGAAGATTTAACGAAGTATTTCTTAGAAATCCATGACCCTACTCAGGCAAATGGACAAGGCCCAGATATTGGTAATCAGTATTTATCTGCTATATTTTATAGCAGCAGAAATGAGTATGATACTGCAATAGAACTTTTAACTATCCTTGAGAATAAAGGATATGATATTGCAACACAAGTAAGACCCAGAAAAGTGTTCTATGACGCAGAAGAATACCATCAAGACTACTATGAACAAAAGGGATCAACTCCCTATTGTCATTCGTATACAAAACGGTTTTAATTATTCACTACCACCATATTTCTATCGATACCTCCCGAATTGGGAGGTATCTTTTTGTAAAGTGGAAAAAGAATCCTACAGATTCTTTATTCAACCCAGTTTTCATATTCTCCTAGAGCTACATCAGCACTAATAATAGCGCTACAGACAATATAAGAGCCCTTCTTCAATTCACCAGAAACCATTACATCTGAATAGATGAGCTCAAGATGACCAAATTCACATGAGACTGTGGCTACATTAAAATAAGTTCCTTCTTTCATCCCTTCTTTTCTTTCTACTTTAAGCACTGTAGAGGCAAGAAGAATGACATCAGTATTCTCCTGCTGATTCCTTTTTTCTTCTGGAATATCAGGATCATGCGCTAACATAAAATTGAGTGGAAGGATTTTCTGATCACTCACTAGTAAAGGCCATGGAGAATTTTCATCCTCATTAGTGTAGGCTTTTTCAAACATCTCTCTATTTTCATAACTCTCTATTAAGAGAGGGAATCCCACTACCTGCATCTCCAGAGATGCGCCTTGTTCTAATTCAGGAAGAACTGCAGCATTCATCAGGTGAGTAATACATACTGCACTTTGGTCACTGTTCGTGATAGCAACTGTAGCTGATAACACATCTGCATCCTTATCTGTAGTATTAAAAAAAGGAACTGCATTCCATACACAATTTCCTTTATAATGAGTATCAGTACCTAAAATACGAATATCTTCTCCATCTTTGATAGCTCTAAAAATAAATTGAAGTTTATTAGCCCCTTCATTCACCATATACATAGCTCCATGAGCATGACGCCAGGATGAGCTTTTATATAAATCCATCAAGATATCTGAATCAAGTTGTCCATCTTTAACAAGATGAGAGAGTGAAAAGTTTTGAATAAAAATTGGCATCTATATCTCCTTTAAAGAGTCTAGTGTATCAAAGAGAAAGACAAAGAGAAAGGGTAACTAGCAAAGAATTTTATCCTTGCTATTACCGATGTATAAATTTAGACTTATCATTAGCAAGAAGGAATTATACTCTCATGATAGATTTTCATCGTCACATCAACCTCCCCTTTCCCACTTATTCAGATCATATCTACTATTATGCAACATCCAAAGTATCCGAATACTCTTTATATGAAGGAGAGAACACCCATTATCATGGATATGGGTATTTGTATGAGGATGATTATTCATCAATAGAGAAAATTATTGAAGAATATCTTATGAAAGATCCTTTAGGGTATGTTGGAGAAGTGGGAATCGACACTCGCTTTTCTCATGTTATTTCAATAGAGAAACAGCTTGAAATAGTAGCATCACTTACCTTTCTAGCTATCAAGTATTCTCGTTTGATTGTATTTCACATTAACGCTTCAATTGAATTAATGTATGAGGTTTTCAATGTAGCGAGAGGGAAGATTCCTATGGTTATTCATCAATTTACGGGTAGCATTGAAACAGCTCATGAACTCTTTAAGAAAGGAGTGTATGTCTCTATAGGTCCTGGGGTATGGCAAAAACAGATGAAATTAAGTAAGAGAATAGAAGAGCTAAATATTCCCATACTCCTTGAAACTGATTATACTGGAAATGACGAAATTCAATATACAAAGCTTATTGAAGACCACTACAGGTGGTATGAAAGAGAGAAACATATTGAACACCAAACCTTAGTGGAGAAGATGCATGAGCTATCCTCAGTTTTCCAGAGTCACCAGACTCATAGGTGATAATCATTTTTCTAAACTTCAACAATCGCACGTGTGTATCATTGGCCTTGGTGCTGTTGGATCGTTTGCCCTCGAATCCCTTGCTCGTAGCGGTGTGAAAAAGTTTACTCTTGTCGATTTTGATACAATTGGGATCACCAATATTAATAGGCAAATTCTTGCTCTACATTCTACTATTGGAGAGTTAAAAGTTGATGTTGCGAAATCTAGAGTCCTTGATATAAACAGTGAGTGCGAAGTAATGACTCTTCCGATTTTTGCTCATGAAGATACCTTTGACCAAATATTCACAACATCTTTCGATATTGTGATTGATGCGATAGATTCTCTTAATCCAAAAGTTGCATTACTAGAATATACCTATACCCATAATATAAAATGTGTCAGTTCAATGGGGGCTGCCTTAAAGAAAGAATCAAAAGATATTAAGATTGCAGATGTAATGGATACTCATACATGCATGTTGGCAAAACAAGTAAGAAACCGTCTTAAACGAAGAGGCATAGGTCGTGGAATTGATGCTGTATTTTCAAGTGAAGTAGTTGATTATGAGTATAAAGAACCCCAGAAAGAGGAACATATATCGATGAATGAACAAACCTTGGAAAGAGGAAGAGAAAGACGAGTACTGGGATCTCTTCCCACAGTCACAGGGCTATTTGGACTTACGTTAGCTCATCATGTTCTAGAAATTCTTACCACATAGAAGCAGAATCACGACATACATCGTACTCCTAATAGAGCCATTTCAGATAAGAAAATGGTTAATATTTTAGGAGGAATTATATGAAAAACCTTACGCATTCACTCATGCTTCTTGTTCTTATCTTATGTGTTACATTTTCATTTTTAGGATGTAATCAGGAGTCAACCTTAGGAGAAAGAGGATCTGTGACGATTCATTTAAACCCAAGTGACAGAATAATTAGTAGAACAATCATGCCAGATGGCTCAACCCCTTTAGCAATTAGTTACTATAAGATTAGTGGAAATGGACCAAGCAGCCAGGCACTAACTGAAGTGAGTAGCTCTTCTGCATCTATTACGCTAGACAATCTTCTAGTAGGCAATTGGAGTTTTACTGCAACAGCGTATAATAGTAACGATAAAGCACTTGCTACTGGTTCTATCGACGTCTATATCAATAGCAATGCAAATACAATAGACTTCCCTCTTACCCAAGTCGTTGGGAGTGGGAATCTGAATCTTTCATTTACATGGAATACAGAACAAGTCAAAACTGATAGTACTTTTTCTTTTTCTTTGTCTGATGAAGATGGCAATGAATGCGAAACGGTAACAATAAACAGTAACATGGAAACAGGAACTGGAAGCGCTATAGCCGCACTCCCTTCAGGCTTCTACAGAGCAGAAGCGACCTTATCTAGTGACGGTGTAGAAATAGCTGGATTTAGTGAAAGCATTAGAATTATTGATGGAACAACCAGCAGCGCTTTAGTAAATCTGATTATAGGAAAAGTGATAGATGATGTGAATATCTCAATTACTGACAACACGGAATCCCCAATAGTTGGAACAATAACTGGTGTTCCGTCTCCTGTGACTGTTGGAGAATCGGTCACCTTAACCTATAACGCAACACTGCCAGAAGGAGTAAATGAAGAAGATCTTACCTATGAATGGTATATTGATGGAGTAAAAGTTGATTCAGCTACAACTAAAAATTTGACAGTTAACGCATTAGCTGGAACAACTCGATACGATGTAGTAGTTGGAAAAGGGAATATACATTCTCTAGGATCAGCAAGTACATCAATCTCTATTACACCAAGCCCATCAATATCTCAAGATTAGTTCATATATTCACCCAAGGATGAACTGAACCAAGGTTCTAATGGTGTAACCTTATATGTTTTAAGGTTAATAGCTGCAGCTCTCACTATGAGAGTTGCAACTTCAATATCTTCACGAAAAACTGATTGTTTTAGGGTAATACTAAAGCGCTTAAGCTGATTAACACTGCTTTTAACGGTGAGTAAATCATCTAGAAAAGAAGGTGTGTGGTAATCAACATGAATGCTTTTTACCACAAAACCAATTTCATTCGCCCTTAATAAAGAAGTTTCTTGGTTATTTTTAGAAGCAATTTCTCGAACAAATTCAGTTCTCGCATGTTCTGCAAAATCAAGATAACATGAATGGTACATTATACCACCAGCATCCGTATCACTGTAGTAGACTCTTTGATGGTATATGTGTTCCAACATGTACTCCTAAAATTCCAAAGTTGAGAATAAATCATCAATCGTTTCAGCTCTTCTAATCATGTGAACGCTCTTATCTTCTTTAAGAAGATATTCAGCTGATCTGAGCTTTGAATTATAATTGAAACCCATAGAATGGCCATGCGCACCAGTATCATGAATAACAACAACATCACCAACTTCTATTTCGGGAAGGGGACGATCAATAGCAAATTTGTCATTATTCTCACATAAGCTTCCAGTGACATCATAGACATGGTCTTTCTCTTCATCTTCTTTGTTTACAACTGTAATATGATGATATGCACCATACATGCCAGGTCGCATTAAATTTGCCATACTTGCATCAAGGCCAACATACTCTTTATATTTGCTTGTAACATGAAGAACTTTAGAGACAAGATAGCCAAATGGGCCACTAGCCATTCTTCCACACTCAAATACAATTTGTAATGGATCTAAGGGAGTATCTTTAATCATTTCATCATATAATGCTTTGATTCCATTGCTCACCATATCAAAATCCATAGCTTCATCTTCTAATCGATATGGAATTCCTATTCCACCACCCAAATTCACAAACTCAATGATGATTCCAGTCTCTTCATAAATTCTAAGGGCTTGTTCAAATAGCATTCTTGCAGTTTCAACAATGTAAGAACCATCTAATTCATTTGAAGCTACCATAGTATGAAGTGCAAAACGGGTTGCCCCTAACTCTTTGGCTTTTACATAACAATCAACTAACTGGTCAGTTCTCACCCCATATTTTGCCTCAACAGGATTCCCGATGATGGCATTACCTGTTCTCGCAGGACCTGGATTATAGCGAAATGAGATTAAATCGGGCATACCAGCACTCTTATGAAGAGTCTCAATATGAGTGATATCGTCAAGGTTAATGACTGCATTCAATCTTTTCGCTGCAGCGAATTCATACCCTTGGGTATCATTGCTTGTAAACATGACATTCTCACCAATGATCCCAGCTTTTTCAGCTAATAATAATTCTGGATATGAAGAGCAATCTGCACCAAAACCTTCTTCTCTCATTATCTTCAGGATTGCAGGATTGGGACATGCCTTTACTGCATAATAATTCTTGAAATTATGGACCCATGAAAATGCTTTCATGAAAGATTGAGCATTTTTCCTTATTGCTTTTTCATCATATAAATGAAAAGGAGTCTCTTTGCTGTAGGCTAATCGAACCATCTCATCAGCCGATAGTGGTAAACTTTTTATACTCATATGTAGATCCTCACACACTTAAATTTTTTACAATGCTCAACATTGCTTTCTCAATATGTTCTTTATGCCCAAATGAACTAATTCGTACGTAACCTTCCCCTGCAGGTCCAAAACCAGAACCGGGAGTAACAATTACCTGGCATTCTGTAAGGAACTTATCAAAGAACTGCCATGAGGTAAGACCATTAGGAGACTTTACCCATAGATATGGGGCATTCTTTCCACCAATGACTTCCAATCCGATTTGTTGAAGGCCTTCACGAATGATTCGAGCATTATTCATATAATATGCAATCACAGCTCTACATTCGCTGAGACCTCTTTCTGTTAACACAGAGAGCCCGCCAGCCTGACTAATATTACTAGCTCCATTGAAAAAAGTAACTTGTCGACGATTCCATAATTTGTGCAATTCACCAGCCTCACTATTTTCGCACATAAGCTGGTGTGGAACAATAGTCCAACCAAGTCTTACTCCAGTAAACCCAGCGAATTTTGAGAAAGAATTAATCTCAATAGCACACTCTTTTGCACCCTCTATTTCATAGATAGTTCTTGGCAAACTTGGGTCGCTGATAAACTCACTGTATGCGGCATCATATATGATAACTGCTTTGTGTGTTCTCGCATAATCAACAAAAGATTGTAATTGTTCGTGATTCATTACAGCACCAGTTGGATTATTAGGAGAACAGAGATACATAATATCTACTTTTTCTTCTGGTACAGATGGGATAAAGTTGTTACCACTATGTGCTGGTAAATATACGAAGCCATCATATCGCCCGGTTTCACTATTGAAAGAACCAGTTCTCCCGCTCACAACGTTTGAATCTACATACACAGGATATGCTGGATCTTGTATTGCAATAACATTTCCATCTCCAAATATAGATTGAATATTCGCAGCATCTGCTTTAGCTCCATCAGAGACGAAGAATTCGTCACTTTTTATATCAACACCAAAAGATGTGTAATACTGGCTCAATGCTTCTCTTAGTGGCGTATCACCCTGTTCATCTCCATACCCACTATAAGTATCAACATGTCCTAATTTTTCAATCTTATTATGTAATCCCTCTAAAATTGCAGGGGGAAGCGCTTCTGTTGTGTTTCCAATACCTAATTTATGAAGAAACGCATCAGGGTGTTCACTCTGATACGCTTTAGCTCTTCTTGCAATTTCTGGGAATAAATACCCCGCACTTAATTTTCTGTAATGTGTATTAATAGTTGCCATGTAAAAATATCCTTATCTTTTTCGTTGTACATCAAGAGTTGAGAGAGCTACACTAATTTGTTCTCTATGCGATTCCTGTTCTAAAGAACACATCGGGAGACGAAATTCTTCTTCACACCAACCGTACATAGACATCGCTGTTTTGATAGGGATTGGATTCGTTTCACAAAACATGCACTGAAGAAGGGACTAAGAGTTGTTTCTAGTGCTCTTGCCTCTTTCATATCGCCTTTTAGTGCAAGATGAATCATTTCAACCATTTCCCCTGGAATTAAATTCGATGCAACACTAATAACTCCATCGCCTCCTGATTCTATCAAATCAAGTGCCATATTGTCATCACCACTTAACACACAAAAATCAGGATTTGTTGTACTAATAACATTTTTTCATTTGATCTAAGTTTCCACTCGCTTCTTTTACTGCAAAAATGTTTGGACAATCTTGTGCTAATCTATTGAGCGTTTCAGTCTCTACATTGACTCCTGTTCTCCCTTTGATGTTATACACAATGCAAGGAATTCCAACTGAGTCAGCAATTGTTCTGAAGTGAAGATACAACCCCTTTTGAGTAGGTTTGTTATAATATGGATTTACAAGCAACAAAGCATCAACTCCAGCTGCTTCAGCGTGTTTTGATAATCGTACCGCTTCGCTTGTTGCATTACTTCCTGTTCCTGCGATGACAGGCACTCTGCCATTACTTATTCTCACAGTCTCTGCAATAACCCTATCATGTTCAGTATGAGATAATGTTGGACTCTCTCCAGTTGTACCACATGGGACAAGTCCATCGATTCCTTGTGCGATTTGAAACTCAACAATATCTTCGAATGCTTTAAAATCAACTAAACCATATTTGGTAAATGGGGTAATTATTGCAGTGTACACTCCACTAAATTTTTTCATATGTTCATCTTCTCCTTATCTAATATAGAATCTTCTAGATTCCATTCATTACATACAATATATATTTCATATACTATAATAGTCTCTATCTTTACATATTATATGTATTGGTTATAGTAGCAGAAATAAAACAGAGTGTCTATAAAATAACAAAATGTTTTTATAATAACAAATATATTCATAATAATTACCCTTTATATGCATCTATTTCTATATTTCTCCCCAATAATATGATAATTTCTTAATTCAGAGATACAGAATTAGCTTCTTATCTTAAAATATAATGTTATAATAAACACTATAATGTTATTATTGATTATTTAATGTTTTTATAATAACATACAATAAAAGACGCAAAGGTGGAATAAATTGATGATAAAAGTAATATTACATGGATGCAATGGTCGAATGGGAAGTGTTCTCTCTCAGCTTATTAAAGAACGCTCAGATATGAATATCGTGGCTGGAATTGATGTGATAAAAACAGAGAGAGAATATCCCGTATTCACTTCTTTAGAAGATTGCAATATTGAAGCTGATGTAATGATTGATTTCTCTTCACCATTATCTGTTCGACAATATGTGCCAATTGCAGTAGAAAAGCATCTCCCTATTGTCGTTGCAACAACGGGATTACAACAAGAAGAGCTTACGTTATTAGAAGAAGCATCCTCCTCCATTGCTATTTTTAGATCAGCAAATATGTCTATTGGTATCAATTTACTACAACAGCTTTTGCAATCAGCAACAAAAGTCTTAATGGATCGGTTTGATATTGAGATTATTGAAAAGCACCATCATTTTAAAAAGGATGCTCCTAGTGGAACAGCACTTATGCTAGCAGATTCAATCAATGAAGTATTGAATGGCAGTAAAAGATATGTACATGGTCGTAGTGGCAATGATGCTCTTCGAGAGAGTGATGAAATTGGAATACATGCTGTTCGAGGAGGTTCTATTGTAGGAGAACACGAAGTAATCTTTGCAGGACAAGATGAAATCATATCTATCGAACATAAAGCATATTCAAGAACTGTCTTTGCTACAGGTGCAATTGCTGCAGCCTCTTTCATTAGTAACCTTTCTCCCAAAATATATGATATGCAAGATTTGATTAAAGCTTCTTCATAATAATAGGATTATTCAATATAGGTCTCTTTTAAACTATAACAAACAATTTTTAGAAAGATTGATTGCACATAAAGACATTACATAACTTTACAATAATCATTGTAATTAGATGTATTAATTTGCAACATAACTAAATTATACATATAATCAGACCTCCTCATATGAGGAGATCTTAGCAATGAGGGAATTGGACTAGATTGTGGTATTGACCCCCTACAAGGTCCCTATATTTTGTATATCAATGTTGATTAGTATCTTTACGATAGATTGAGCATATACAAAATAGTAACCAAAAAGAACATGAAGAAATCTGTTAACTGCTGGAAAGTATCATCTCAGATATTTTAATTTCAAAAAAGACTTCTCGACTATGGTCTAAAGGATATTGTCAATCTTAAATATGGAGTCTTTTCATTTCAATACTAAAGGATACATGACATGCAGGACAGACTCAAGATTCTATTACCTAGTATATAAAGACAAATTCTTGCTTTCATAATCGAAAAGAAGTAAGTATTCTTTTTCTATACTTACTCATGTAAATGGTTGTCTGCTGAGTCTGATTATGTCTCTCTCTGTGTAGTGTAAAATGACTTCTAACAACACTTAATCATCGAATGCAATCTTGTATGGGTTATCTTTTGTCTTCCACTTCTGATATCTATTCTTTCTCTGTTTTAATTTTTATATTCATTTTAGTATTGATACGCTTGCATTATGTCTTTTATACAAAAGTCTTGTTATTTATAAAAGATAAGAGTAACCTTTATAGAAGATGCTGTTTTCTTATAAAAGACGGAGGTCACAATGTTGTCTATACTCCCACCACTAATCAATCTTGAAACCACAACTGTCCTAAAGAAGCTGGTGGAAGCAAGAAGTAATCTAGCAGAATTGAAGGGTCTTTCCCAAACAATCCCCAACCAGCAGGTACTCATAAACACATTATCTCTTCAAGAGGCGAAAGATAGTTCTGAAATTGAAAACATCATTACAACAAATGATGAGGTTTTTCTGCTGCGACCAACATATCCGATTACGGCAAACCTGCTGCGGCAAAGGAAGTAATTCGTTACAGCCAGGCATTACAGGCAGGTTTTCTTGGATTGAAGGAACGAGGCTCGATCTCCCGTTCAATCGTGCTTGAAATACAGGAAATAATTGAACAAAACCAAGCAGGATTTAGAAAACTGCCTGGCACGTCTTTGGTGAACAACAGCACTGGTGTAGTAGTCTATATACCACCCGAACCGCAGTATATCGATGACCTTATGGATAACCTGCTTAAAATAATCAATGATCCAATTGCTTGGAAAGTTGACCCACTAATCAAGATGTCGGTCCTTCATTACCAGTTTGAATCAATACATCCTTCTACGATGGGAATGGGCGAACCGGTAGGATTTTAAACATCTTATATCTAATCAATGAAGGTTTGCTTGACATGCCTGTATTGTATCTTTCCAGATTTATTAACAAGAACAAGGACAGGTATTATGCATTATTGCAAGGAATCAGAGAACAGAATGCTTGGGAACAGTGGGTTCTATACATATTGGAAGGAGTCGCCGAAACGGCAAAAATAACATGCCATATGGTGACGGCTATTCGAGATGCTATGCAGAAGTACAAATATATTATTCGTAAAAACCATCCAAAGGTGTATAGTCAAGACTTGATAAATAACCTGTTTTATTTTCCTTATACTAAAATCGAATTCCTCCAGAAAGATCTTAAGGTGAGCTATTTGACGGCTCGCAAGTACCTAGAGATGCTAGATGATGATGGATTGCTCAAAAAAACAACTATTAAGAGAACCAGCTTTTATGTGAACAAGGCGTTGATGGAAATTTTATCAAATTCCGAACAAGAGCAGTTAAAGGGATAAAAGCTTCAAAGTATGTTTGATTTACTTGTTATCAAAAAAAACAAAGAAGGTTTGAACATATAGACAGTGCCTTCCCTAGAAAGAAATGATTCGACTAATTAACAATAAAAAGAAAGTTTTACATTAGTCTAATCATTTCTTCCTATCTTTATCTCTCTCTTTTTTCCTCTTTTCGCTTGCTGCGATGAGATCTGCAAAGGAGGATCCATTTGATTCTACAACAGGTTTTGTATAGGCTGTTGTTATATTTTTTGAGGTTTTGGTTTATTTAAACGATTCTTTTCTAAATTGAAGCTTGCTTTGTCTTACTACTTCTATGACAGTCTCATAATCTTCTTCTCGATGCTTGACAGCCTTTTTCTTCACAATGACTTTCTTTGTCTGACCGGATGTTGCAGTAGCTACAGTTTTCATCTTTACTACTGGTGCTGTGATTGCTTCTTTTTTAAGTTTCTTTGTTTCCACTTCTTCGTATGAACATGAAAGAGAGAGACACAAATTATGTACTCTTCCCAATTCATCAATATTCTTCATCATGTCACTCTTACAATGAGGGCATTTCTTTGCTCCTTCAAAGGAAGGGCTAAAGGATTCATTACTTAGTTTTATCGTACGAACTAACTCTTTCGTTTTCTCTTTGATATCAGAAATGAAGACATCATAAGAATCTTCACCTTCACTTATTGCAGTCAATCTCTTTTCCCAGATTCCAGTGAGCTCAGGTGATTGAAGCATGTCTGGAGCAAGACGTACAAGTTCTCTTCCATAAGGAGTAGGGACAAGATATCTCCCTTCCCTCTCAATGTAATGATTACTTATAAGCTTCTCAATGATTTCAGCTCTTGTTGCGGGAGTTCCTATGCCACCCTTAAGGTCTTTCTTGATTTCACTATCTTCTACAAATCTTCCAGCATGTTCCATCGCCGATAACAAAGTAGCTTCAGTGTAACGAAGGGGTGGAGTAATATTCACTTTCTTAGCTCGCACTTTACCAATTGGGAGTTTACTTCCCTCAGTCAACGATCCTATGAGGCCGTCATCTAATGCATCATCAAGCACTTCACTCTTTTTGATATCATCAGGAGCAAATGCTATGATATCGCGCCACCCGTTTTGTTTTTTCACGACTGATCTGCTTTTTAAAGTGAAAGAATCACAAGAGAGCGTAATGAGAGTTGAGTCATACACATAATCTTTGCTAAGGACTTGGATAAAACGTAATGCTATCAAACTCCATAAAGCTTTTTCTTTCTCATTCAATCTTGATAAAACAACAGGCTGCTCAGTTGGAATAATTGCATGGTGGTCAGTAACTTTACTTTCGACAACGAATCTTCCAAGATCTTCTCTATATCCATCCTTTACATACATATCTGTAACTTGGCCAAATTCTGTGTGACTAAGTGCTCTAAGGCGAGATGGGATAGTAGGAACGATATCTTTTGTGATATAGCGAGAATCTGTCCTTGGATATGAGACGATCTTGTGTACCTCATAGAGTTTTTGAAGAACATCCAAAGTCTCTTTAGCACTGAAAGAGAGGATAGTATTTGCATCTCGTTGTAACTCAGTTAAATCATATGCTAATGGTGGTTCTTCTTTTCTCTCATTGGTTTCAATTGAAGAGATGAGAGCACTATTGTTTTCAAGTAGAGAAACAATCTCCTTAGAGGTTTCCTCACTCTCAATCTTCATCACCTCTTCACCCTCATACACGGAAGCACTAAAAAGGCCAAAGTTTGCTCTGATTGTCCAATATGAAGAGCCTAGAAAGGCTTCTCTTTCATCTTCTTTGCTTGTGATAAGGGCTAATGTTGGAGTTTGTACTCTCCCTGCTGAAAGCTTTGCATCATAGCGACAGGTGAGAGCTCTGGTGACATTCATGCCAACATACCAATCTGCAGCACTTCTTGCCTCTCCTGCTCGATAGAGTCCTTCATACAAAGAGGCATCTTGTAGATGAGCAAATCCCTCTTCGATTGCAGATTTTGTCTGGCTACTGATCCAAAGTCTTTTTATCTCTTTATTCCATCCAGCTTTTTTTATAATCCACCTGGCAACAAGTTCCCCTTCTCTTCCAGCATCTGTTGCTATAATAAGGGTTGAGATATCTTTTCTTTTCAATAAAGTAGCTATAATCTCAAACTGCTCTTTTGTTCCTTCCATGACCATCTGTTCAAGTTTGGAAGGAAGCATTGGCAGTGAGGATAAAGACCATCTTCTAAATGCATCTGCATAATGAGCTGGTTCTGCAAGTTCAACAAGATGCCCTAATGCCCAACTCACAACATAAGAATCCCCTTCAATATATCCCTTTTGCGAAGATCTTGCTCCAAGAACTTTTGCTAATTCTCTCGCAACTGAAGGTTTTTCTGCTAATACAAATGCTTTTGAACTCATAGATAACTCCATACTAATTTTATCTGCTAACGCTTCATCATATTGTCAATTGATGTGGAAAGTTGCAAGAGGACAAAAAGCAAAACAACAAATTTTAGCATAATAGTATAAAAGATTGCCTCTTGACGGATTATGTTCATGGGTATATAGTCGAGGACGTAAATACCGTTTGTAAGGAGTCTGTTATGGCCTATACTATCACTGATGCATGTGTTGCATGTGGTTCTTGTTTACCAGAATGTCCAGTAGAAGCAATTAGCGAAGGCGACATCTACGTAATCGACGCTGATCTTTGTATTAGCTGTGGAGCATGTGTTGATGCATGTCCTACTGGCGCTATTATTCCAGACTAATAGTCTATCAAAATATAATAGCAAATATTAGGCAGCTTCTGATGAGCTGTCTTTTTATTTGTCCTCATATCGTTTACAATTAAATTCTTATGACAGATTATTCAATTACAGCTTTTCCAATGATAGTATTCTCACTAGTTGCTTCGATATATATCTTTAATGGAGCATTTTTTCGATTCAGAACTCAATTGACTCTATATATTGCATTAATTATTGTCTCTTTAACAACGTTTCTCTCTATTATCGACAATAGTATCATCCTTTCATTGAATGTGTTATTCACATCAATTCTTTCCTTATCTATTTTCAACTTATCACTCTGTATACTTATTTCTTTGATATTAGAAACAATTCTCTTAACATGGGCACGCCCTATTGCTTCATATGTAATAATTATCGTCTGTTCATATTTCTTATCAATAAGTTTTGCAGATGTTGTGAATACTACTAATATATTGTTCCTTAGCATTGTGTTCGTTATAAGTAATCTAATCATTTTTATATTATATTCATGGAAAAAGATGAACTGTTTATTATTAGTTCACTCCTAGGTGGCGCATTTGTCTTATCATCTCTTTTTTCCTCTTTCTACTATTTCCCTCTTTCTATTCATATATTTCTATTCGTTGTCTTGTTGATTAGTGGATTTTTCGTACAACGACATACTCTTATAGAAATCAGAAAAAAGGGAAAAAAATGATTGAACATAAAGAGCTATACAGTGTTAGTGAGATTACCTCCTCTTTGAAGACTATTCTTGAAATGCATTTTAGTCAGGTGAGCGTTAGTGGTGAAATATCTAATTGGCGCCCTGCAAGCAGTGGTCACGTCTATTTCCAACTTAATGATAGCAATGCAACCATAAGTGCTGTAATGTTCAAATCTAAAGCATTCAATCTCTCCTTCACCCCTAAAGATGGAGATAAAGTCATCCTTAAAGGTTCCATTTCAGTATATGCTCCACGAGGCTCCTATCAAATTATTGCCCAGAGTATGAGCTTGAGTGGAACAGGAGATATCCTTGCCCACATAGAAAAACGAAAGCAATACTATGCTTCTCTTGGTTATTTTGACCAATCGAGAAAACGACCACTTCCAAAGTATATTAGAAAAATAGGAGTTGTCACGAGTGAAACAGGAGCCGCTATAAGAGATATCCTACAGGTACTTAACAGACGAAATAAGAGTATAGAAATAGTAATATTTCCAACTCTTGTCCAAGGTAGTAGCGCTGATGAGATGATAAGCAAAAGAATCAAGCAAGCTCAAAGAATGAAAGACCTTGATGTTCTCATTGTAACAAGAGGTGGTGGATCCCTTGAAGATCTACTTCCTTTTAGTGAAGCCTCTGTTCTTGAGGCTCTTTATCATAGTGAGATAGTTACAATAAGTGCTGTAGGCCATGAAATAGATAATTCGATTAGTGATTATGTGGCAGATGTGAGGGCACCTACTCCTTCAGCGGCTGCAGAAATTGTGAGTGCTTCTTCAATTGAGATTGTAGAAAGAGTGATGAGACTTAGAGATACAATGCTTTCAAGCATTACTCATACAATTAATTTGTATAAGAGCAGGGTAACCCAGTTCAGTTCTGGATATTTATGTGAAAAGGTAGAGCAAAAAATAAACTGAATTAAGACTAAAAAATGATGATTTACGTACTCAGATGCTTACTGCAGTGAATAACAAGATTAAGATGAAAAAGAGGGATTATGAGCTACATTTTGCAACTTTGATGGCTTTATCTCCCTATTCAATATTAGAAAAAGGATATTCTATAGTAACACATCCGCACTCCAGTAGACCAATAAAGGATAGTAGCGTATTACTACATGATGAAGAAATTGAGATTACCTTTTACAAGGGTAAAACAACAGCGAAAGTGAATAAATTATAATAAGGAAGATGATATGGATTGGGAAAAGAAATTAGAAAGAATGGGTGAGATCACTACCCTATTAAAAGATGAGAACACAAGTCTTGAATCCTCTATCAAGCTACTAGAAGAAGGTGTAGCTATTTCTAAAGAAGTCGAATCTCATTTAAATGAAGCAGAACAGAAAGTAGAAAAAATCATCAATTCTATAGACGATGAAGAAAATGAGTTAAAAACTCTCCCTTTTGAATCCAAATCTGTTGATGAATCATAAGATATCTGTATACTAGATTTCTATTAACAGGAGCTATTGTTCATGGATAAAATCATCTTTTTAATACAATGTAATGATCGTAAAGGATTATTAGCCACTATCAGTCAATATTTTTACACCAGAGGCTACAACATTCTGCACTGTCAGCAACATAGTGATACTGAAGCAAAACGATATTATATGAGACTTGAACTCGATTTGAAAGATCTTCATACTACTCGTAAAGAACTTCAAAATGAATTTGGCTCTTTGCAGCCCCATTAGAACTTGATTGGCAATGTCATTTCACTGATTATAGAAGCAAAGTTGCGATTTTGGTTTCTAAAACATCACATACTTTATTTGATTTACTCTCTCGTTACCACGAAGGAGATCTTAATTGTGATATCCCCCTTATTATTTCAAATCATCCAAATTTAGAATTTATTGCAGATCAATTTCGCATTCCTTTTTATTATCTTCCCATCACTAAAGGAAAGAAAGAAGAACAAGAAGAGAAGATAAACACTCTATTAAAACAACATCATATTGATCTCGTTGTGTTAGCTCGATACATGCAAATACTCACCCCCTCTTTTACCCAACAGTGGTATGGAAAAGTAATAAATATTCATCATGCATTCCTTCCTGCCTTCCAAGGTGCAAATCCTTATAGGAGAGCATATGAAAGAGGGGTTAAGATGATTGGCGCAACAGCTCATTATGCGAGTGAGGATTTGGACCAAGGACCAATTATTGAACAAGATGTTGTAAGGGTAAACCATGAACTTACCCCTGAAGGATTACGAAAAGTGGGTAAAGATGTAGAGAGACAGGTACTCTCTCGTGCAGTTGAGGCACATCTAGAGCACCGTATTCTCATCTATGACAACAGAACTGTAGTGTTCAGTGATGCATACTAATTAAGATCTATAAATGATGGGTGGACAAAACCCATCTTTTCTTATTAATTCACCATCCATCCATATTTCTCCACCACCATATTCTTTAGTCTGAATCTGTACAAGATCCCAGTGAATACTACTTCTATTTGAATTATCACAATTCGTGTAAGCATTTCCTGGTGTAAAGTGAATTGAACCCGCAATCTTTTCATCAAACAACGTATTATCCATTGCAAAGGTGATAGCTGGATTACACCCTAGTGCAAACTCACCAAAGTATCGAGCTCCCTCATCACTATCTAAAACTCTATTGATTGCTTTTGTATCATCACTTGTTGCTTCCACAATCTTTCCATCTTTAATTACAAAGCGGATATCGTTGAAAGTCTGGCCATGATACGTACTTGGTGTATTGTAATGAATCACTCCATTGACACTTTGTAGAACAGGAGCTGAATAGATTTCTCCATCTGGAATATTTCTATGACCTGAACATTTTACAGAGCCAATCCCCTTAATACTAAAGGAAAGGTCAGTATCCACAGCTTTGATATGAACGTTATCAACGTTATCCATAAATGCTTTGGCTTTATCCATCGCCTTATCCATAGCAAGATAGTCAACTTCACTTGTGACTCTATAAAAATACTCTTCAAACTCTTTTACACTCATCTTTGCCTGATAAGCCATTAATGCTGTTGGATAACGAAGTACTACCCACTTAGTGTGAGGAACTCTTATATCATGATGAACTTTATTATTATACATTTTATTATAATGCTCATACCCTTTCCCTACATGAGCCATTTCGGAAGGATTCACTATTCCTCTTATCCCAATGAATGCATCCATATTGCTCATTCTATAGGCATCACTATCTGTCCAACCAACTAACGACTCTTTAGTAGCACCTGCTATCATGGCTCTTTCAATAGATATATTGGAAAGATTCACTTCAGGATATCCGCCAGCAAGATAGACTTCTTCAATCAACGCTTCAACCATGCTAGGAGGAACATCTGTTGCATTAATCAGACATCGCTCCCCTTTTTGCAGTTCAATGCTATAGTTGACAAGAACGTGTGCCAATTGTTTCTCTTTTTGTGTGATCATAATGTATGTTTCTCCTTATAGAGAGGTTCCTCGAATAAAGTTGTTTCATCTAAATCGAGTGAGTACTCTCTCAACTGTCTATGTTCATAATCATAAAATTGTATACGAGAGGCAATAAGATGCAGATAAGAAGATGGGGTTCCCCCATATAAAGCATCTCCAAGAATAGGATAATGGCTCCAACAAAGATGGCTTCTCACTTGATGACGAAACCCCTTGTCTAATGAAACCTTAAAAAGATGATACCCATGTTCCTTTTCTCCTATATGGGTAATATGAGATGTATAAAGGTAAGAGGAACTACCCTTTTTATGAAAATGGTTTGATTCATCAGTAACAGGTCTTACTTCCCTTCTCCCTTTTCCATATGGTCGAAAAGAGGAAGTTATCTCATATTTCTCAACACTCTCTAATGCTACATCATGAGGTGGATAGCCGGGTGGCAAACATTCAACCTTTGAAGTGAGGGCATGATAGGTCTTTATGAATCTTCCCATTCTTTGCTCCTCTTGAAAATATGAATACACTTTCATGGAACGGGCAATAAGAACAAGACCGCTAGTAGCAGTATCAAGTCTGTGTAACACTAATCCCTCATGAGAACCTTCCAATACTTCAGGAAAACAGGTAGCTACTTGGTTGAGTAATGAATCCTCATAAATATTCTTTTTCAATGGAACAGTCGGAAGTCCATGATCTTTGCAAACTACAAGATAGTGAGGTGTTTTTGCTATGAGATGATAAGAAGGAGATTCCATAGCGTTATCATAACAGAATAGAAGTATTATTTGTAGTCAAAAATATATAATGAACGACCTAACTATCTATAATATACCGATATCTTATTCTTACAATCAGATTAAAAATCAATCTCCATACATAAATACATACTCTTTTAACTATTGATTAACAATTTACTCACATTTATATCCTATGTTTGGTACATCTAATTTATTCGGAGGAATAGAATGAAAAAAAATGTTACTAATCTTAGTAGTTATTACTGCTATAGCACTTCCACTCACTGCAGGTGGAGCAACAGAACAAGCTACAACACAAGATGCATTTGGGTGGATTGAATCAAAAACAATAAACGGACTCCCTGGGTTAACCCACTTAAAGTAAGTGGAAATATAGTCACAGCGGGATCTTCTACTGTGTTCCCTCTCTCAGAAAGAATGGCTGAAAGATTTACTGAAGAAGGATATAGTGGCACAATTACTGTTGACAGTATTGGAAGTGGAGCTGGTTTGAACGTTTCACAGTAGCTGGCGAGAGTGATATCGCAAACGCTTCTAGACCAATAAAAGCAAAAAGAAATCGAACAAGGTAAATCTATTGGGAGAAATCCAATTGAATTCAAAGTTGGAACAGATGCTCTTGCTGTCACAGTAAGTGCAAAAAAACACATTCGCTAAAGATGCATCAAAAAAAAGAATTAGCACAGATATTTAGTACCGCTACATATTGGAGTGATGTACGTCCTGAATGGCCAAGACAAGAGATTCAAAGATTCATTCCTGGAACTGACAGTGGTACATTCGACTATTTTAATGAAGAGATTTTCAATAAAGATGCAACACCTATGTTGAGTGCACAAAACCTTCAACTCAGTGAAGATGACAATATGTTAGTAAGAGGAATTGAAGCAAGTGAATATGCAATTGGATTCTTTGGATATGCATACTATGTTGAAAATCAAGACTCTCTTAATATTCTTGATATTGACGGTGTAGAAGCAAGCGCAGATTCTGTTAATGCAGGAACATATCCTTTAGCAAGACCTCTCTTTCTCTACTCAGATGCAACAATCATGAAAGAAAAACCACAAGTAGCAGCATTTATAAACTTCTATCTCACATACGTGAATGAAGAAGTGACGAAAGTTGGGTATTTCCCTGCAAGTGATGAAGCACTTGAAAATGGAAGAAAAGCTTGGTTAGAAGTCATGAAAGGTACGTATTAATATAACATTACTACTTCATAATGAGAATCTTTCGACAGAGACATATCTGTTGGAAGATTTCTCTATAAGGAAAATATACAACCAATGAAAAGAAATATGTTACATCCCTATGAGAAAAGAGTAAGAATACATGAAACAATTATAGAATCGTTTCTGTTTCTTTTTGCTCTATTATCAGTAATGATTACCGTAGGAATTGTTGTCATTTTATTAAAAGAATCGATGCTCTTTTTCATGAGTGATGAAGTGACCATCACAGGATTTTTGTTTGGAAAAACATGGCAACCTATGATTGGCCAGTTTGGAGTACTTCCTCTCATTAATTCAACAATGATGATAAGTCTTATCGCAATGGCAGTAGCCATTCCTCTTGGCCTTAGTGTTGCAATCTATCTAAGCGAATATGCTTCTGCCAAAGTTAAAAGCAATGTTAAGCCAATCCTTGAATTATTGGCAGGAATTCCTACGATAGTGTATGGCTATTTCGCCCTCACTTTTGTGACTCCGCTTTTACGCAATATTTTTGGTGATGAAGTTGTTCAGATGTACAATACAGCAAGTGCTGGGATTGTCATAGGAATATTAATTCTTCCTCTTATAGCAACTATGGCAGAAGACGCAATTGCCGCAGTCCCTAAAGAATTGAGACTTGCATCCTATGCCCTCGGCTCAACTGTAGCAGAGACGACCTTTCATATAGTGCTTCCTGCTTCATTAAGTGGCTTTCTGCAACACTACTTCTCGCTTTATCTAGAGCAATAGGTGAAACTATGATCGTTGCACTAGCAGCTGGAGCGGGATCTAAGCTCACATTAAACCCCTTTGTCGGAGCAGAAACAATCACTGGATACATTGTACGAATATCAGGGGGAGATGTTAGTTATAATTCAATTGACTATACGAGTATTTTTGCTCTTGGGCTTCTCTTGTTTCTCATTACATTCACATTGAATCTCATTAGTAGAAGCATTAGTGCAAAAATATCATCAGGAGTATGAATAAATGGAATCAAAACAATATTTCTCAAGCGGAGAGGAAGCTATAAAAAAGTTAAGGAAAGAAAAACTCGTGGATTAATCTTTCAAATCTTTTTCATATTCGCAACCATTCTTTCAGTACTTTTTCTTATCATTCTTCTTGTCTCAATTATTGATCAAGTATTTGGTTATGCCGCATTAGTAGATGAAAGACCTCTCTCCTCTTTTTCTTTACAGGTAGATAGTTTGAACGAGTTATCTCGAGATCAATTAATCACATTAGCAAATGAGAATATTTCTTCTGGTATATTAAGAAAAGTAGAATATGATGAACCTCTTAGGCAAAGAAGTGACAAAGAGATTATTTCGTTAGTAGAGCAATATGTAATAAAACCACAAGTGTTGAGAACATGGGGATTATGGGACTCTTTAACTCAAAAAGAAGAGATTGAATCATTCGTTTTATCTCAAGAGAATGGATATCTTTCCTTTAGATCTTGGGTGACACCATCTTTCCTTCAAGGAAGTCAATCTGCAAATCCTTTAGTCGCTGGTATTAGAACAGCCTTCTTGGGATCGATGTGGATACTATTAGTTACCTTTATTTTTGCGTTCCCATTTGGAATAGGAGCTGCAATCTATCTTCAGGAATATGCACCAAAAAACAGATTAACGAATATCATGCAACTTAATATCTTCAACTTATCTGCTGTCCCTTCTATTATATATGGATTATTAGGATTAGCTTTTTTGTACGAGTGATGGAGCCTGTAACAAGTGGTGCTATTTTTTCACAGCTCTCCACAACAGTTGCAAATGGAAGGACCATCTTATCAGGAGGTCTTACACTTGGATTGCTAGTATTACCAATAATCATCATCAATACTCAAGAAGCAATAAAAGCAGTACCCGACACATTAAGAATGAATAGCTATGGTCTTGGTGCAACGAAATGGCAAACAATTTGGCATCATGTACTTCCTGCTAGTTTTAGTAGAATCTTGACTGGAACTATCTTAGCCCTCTCAAGAGCTTTAGGAGAGACTGCTCCTTTGGTTGTTATTGGTGCTTCGACTTTTATTAGTGTAGACCCTACTGGAATTTTCAGCAAATTCACCACCCTTCCAATTCAAATTTATCAATGGTCTGCTCGACCGCAAGGGGCATATCGAAGTATTGCCGCAGGAGCAATTATCACATTACTAGTATTACTACTCGTTATAAATAGTAGTGCAATCATAATGAGAGAAAGAATATCACGTAAAAAGAGGCTTGAAGCATGAGCGTATTAGAACAAATTAAAAGTCAACAAGTAGTATCGGTTGAACACATGATGGAACAAGAAAAGAAAATCATACAAATTAATGATGTGAGTATTTCTTACGGAGATTTTGTAGCTGTGAAGAATGTATCGATTGATGTTGCCAAACACAAAGTAACAGCATTTATCGGTCCTTCTGGTTGTGGAAAATCAACTGTACTTAGAGCTATCAACCGGATGAACGATACAATCCCCGGTTCTACTATTAAAGGAGAGATTGTCTTCGAAAACCATTATATCTATGACGATAGGATTGACCCGGTTCTCATCCGACGCGAAATAGGCATGGTCTTTCAAAAGCCCAACCCTTTTCCCAAGAGTATATATGAGAATATTGCATGGGGAGCAAGAATCAACGGGTTTAAAGGCGACTATGATGAATTAGTAGAAAAAAGTTTGATACAAGCTGCCCTATGGGATGAAGTCAAAGACAAGTTAAAACAAAATGCCCTACGATTAAGTGGCGGACAACAACAACGTCTTTGTATTGCAAGAACCATCGCTGTCATGCCAAAAGTTATTCTTATGGATGAACCAGCCTCTGCTCTCGATCCAATAGCATCAGGAAAGATTGAAGAACTCATTTTACAATTGAAAGAGAATTATACCATTGTAATTGTCACTCACAATATGGGACAGGCATCTAGAGTTTCAGATTATACATCATTCTTCATGGTTGATGAGAATAGAACAGGATATCTGCAAGAATTCAATACCACTGAACAGCTCTTTTTAAACCCTATTCATAAGAAAACAGAAGAATATATTTCTGGGAAATTTGGTTGATACCACATTATTATATATTATATAAGGATAAAAATATGAAAACAAACAATTCACTTGATGATAAAATGCAATTCTTTCAAGAAATGATGTTACAAATGGTAACACGCGTTGAAGAATCTATTTATCAAGCACGGGCTGCTTTTGAAGAACACGATCTAGAACTCGCAAGAAAAAGTTATAGAAAATGACTATTTCATTGATCAGCTCCAGGAAATGATAGAAAACGATGGAGTTCGTCTTCTAGTTTCAGAGTCTCCATATGGGCACTATATGAGACACATAATTGCAGGAATCAAAATGGTCTCTAATCTTGAAAGAATGGGTGACCATGCTGTGCATCTTGCAAAAATGACAAGTTCCCAAGAATACGAGATAGAACTACCATTCATAAAAAAGATTAGTGAAATGGCTCTCGTTGGAGCAACCATGATACGAAAAGCTGTTGAGGCCTTTGTAGATGTAAAAGCAGAAAAAGCAATAGAAAGTTGCAAAAATGGATGATACATTAGATGCAGCAAGAGATGAGATAAATGCACTTTTGTTTAAAACTGCTGTTTCAACACCAGAGCAAATGGAACGAATACTAAATTTATTTTATGTAACAAAAGAGATGGAAAGACTAGGAGATCATGTAACAACAATTTGTCGTTGGATAGTCTATATGGAAAAGGGAGAGAGACCTCATCTCAATATCCCTCATCAAACTAAAAAATAAATCATTCCATTATTCTCTCTCGAGATTTTTCTAATTGATTAAATTCTCCACCTTTGCGATCGATAGTGATAGTAAAGGTGGATCCTTTATTTACAGAACTTGTAACTGTCACATTCCCATGATGAACATGGGCAATATGTTTTACTATTGATAAACCAAGCCCTGTTCCACCAGAAGAGCGAGAACGTGCAGCATCAACACGGTAAAATCGTTCAAAGATTCTTTCCTGCTCCTCAGCAGAATTCCGTATCCACTATCAATCACCTTGATAATCAGTTCACTCTCATTCACATCAGTTTCTACATTCACATGACTTTTAGGTGGTGAATATACAATCGCATTGGTGAGTAAGTTTGTCAGAGCCTGTCCAATAAGGATTGGATGAATAAATACTGGGAGGTCTTTCTCATTGTTAATAGTACTATGAATCTCTATCTCTTTCTCTTTAGCTCGATATTTACAAGAGACAATACTTTGCTCTATGACATGGTCAATATCTACCCACGAAAAGGTAAGGCGAGTATGTTCTTGTTCAAGAGAAGAAAGAAGAAGTAAATCCTGAACGATAGAAAGCATATTTTGCCCCTGTCGATGAATAATTGAAAGAAATTTTAATTGGATAGGTTGTAACTGTCCACCTTCTTCATCTAATAAAGTTTGACTAAAACCTGCAATTGCCGTAATAGGCGTCTTCAACTCATGCGACACATTAGCTACAAAATCTTTTCTTATCTGTTCAAGTTTTACAATCTCACTCATATCAGTAATAGTGATAACAAGGGCCATAGAAGTACTTTCATCATTAATTGGATCTACAGCAAATCTAAGTGTTCTTATCTTCTCTTTCCCTACTATCTTTGCTGTCTCTCCATATAAGTGAGAATACTGTTCAATAATAATTTCAGTGTGTGTATTGTTCTCTCTACACTCCCGGATAGTTTCAAGAACTTTATTAGAATTAATAATCTTTGAAATTGCGTGACCTTCTAATGAATTTGTTGTAGGTAATAACTGATAAGAAGCAGTATTTGCAATTCTTATTGTCAAGTTATCATCAAGGAGTAACAATCCTTGAGCAACAGAATTTATCATTGTTTCTATCATACTCTGTGAAGCGTTCAGTTCATCAATAGTCTTGTGCAATGTACTTGCCATAGAGGTTAAAGAGAAGGCAAGTTCGGTAATCTCACTCGGACCCGAAATACTCATTCTTGCTTTCAAATTCCCTTTTGAATATTGGTTAGCTAACTTATTCACCTCTTCAAGAGGTTTAGTTATTTTTCTGATACTCACTATAGTTAATGTAAAAATGATGAGAATAATTATCAAAACGCTCCCCAAAAGGAGCTCATTGAATAATGCTCTATACGACTTTAATTGATACAGTGGAGTTGATGTTCGAATAATGGGATATATCGAAGATTGATCAAATCGAGATAAATAAAGAACTAACATCTCCTGAGTATCGCTCTTTCGCTCACTCATTCCAATCCCATCTTTAATAGAGATTTGAACCTCTTCACGAAAGAGATGATTCTCTAAATTTTTTCATCATAATCACTATCATAAACGACCGTCCCTTCTCTATCTAACAAGGTGATTCGAATCTCATGAGTAGCAGAATATGTGTCCAAAGTAGAAAATTGGGGTATTGGTGATTGATTTAGTATAAATTTTACATATTCGTTGTGAGAATCTAATAATTTGTAAGTTTGGGTTTTCAAACTAGAAAGGAAAGCTACCTGACTGATAATAATTGTTGAAATCAGTGTAATGGCAACGATGAAAATGACAAGAATTATGTTTTGATTTCTTAAGGATTTAACTCTCATACTATGATTTTCCCTGAAAAGAATATCCGATACCCCACACTGTATTAATCACATCTCCACCTTCCTTAAGCTTTCTTCTTAATGAAGCAATTTGTACATCGATAGAACGCTGCGTGACAGGATAGTCATCGCCTTTTAATTTAGATATTATCTGATTTCTTGTGAACACTCGCCCTGGAAAAGAAGCTAAAAAGCAAGTAATGAGAATTCAGTTGCACTTAAAGGAATTATCTGTTCTTTGTATCGTGTTTCGTATCTAAGTAAATCAATATATAAATCCCCAATTTCTATATGATTCTCAACATCTTGAGGTACCGATTCTTTTTCTGGAACGGATCGTCTTAATAAAGCTTTCACATTAGCAACAAGAACTTTAGGACTAAATGGTTTAGGAAGATAGTTGTCTGCTCCTAGTTCCAATGCAGTAATGATATCTACTTCATCGGTTCTTGCTGATACGATAATAATATGCGTATTCATATTATAGGAATATCTTATTTTTTTTTAGAACTTCGATGCCACTCACTTTAGGCAAATTCAAATCTAGAAGAATAAGATCAACATGATGTGTTTTCACAATCTCTAAGGCGCCTTCTCCATCACTGATACGAATTGTATGAAAACCCTCTTTTTCAAGATGATGGCACATCAATTCTTGAATATCACCATCATCTTCAACTACTAATATTTGTATATCATTATCCATAATATTAGATTATCAATGAGCTTACACACTTACAAGATAAAGATTACACATTGTACAAAGATTAACACATTTCTAACAATATTACCTGTAAAAGCAACACTATGGACCTAATAGTCAACACCCTCTATTATTATTTTTTCAAGACACATATCAAATAAGCTCACAATGGTTTGAAAACAGAGAGATTTCTTTCATATGTTTATTGAGAACATGATATAGGAAAAAAAGAGCAATAATTCCACTTATTATATTTGTGAGAAATGTTGCATAAAATATTCCATCTTCCTGTAAGAGAGACATTCCTAACAAAGCAAGAGGAACGTTAATAATAAAAGCCTTAATAACTGACACACATGCCGAATGGAGAGGTTTATTTATACCATTGAAGCTTTGACTTGCAATAAGTAATATCCCCAAAAACCCGTAACTAATGCCAACAATTTTCAAGTATGATGCACCAGCTTGTATAGTTGTAGGATTTGGATTAAAAAGTGAAAGAAGAGAATTTGCACCTAATAATAAGAACACACTTACGATACCTCCCCAAGCAACAGAAATTAGACTAGAGATCTTCACTGCTTTCTTTATCCTTTCAATGTTTCCTGCTCCCCAGTTCTGTCCTGCAAAAGGAGCCATCACAGTAGCTAAAGCATTAGGAATAATAATGATTAACATCTCAATTCTTATAGCAGCACCGTAACCAGCTACAACTGGTTCTCCAAACTGAGATAATAATCGAGTAATAACAGCCAAGGAGAGGGGATTAATGGCTTGTACTAATGCAGCAGGAAACCCGACGAAAGCAATTTCTTTCCAATTTTCAAAGAGCTCTTTTAGAGAAGGCTTCTTAAAAGTAAGCATACGATCTCTAAATATTAAAATATACAAAGAAAAAGAGAGAGAAATACAGCGCGCAATGACTGTGGCAAGAGCAGCCCCAGCTATTCCCATATATGGGAAAGGACCAATTCCAAATATTAAGAGTGGGTCTAATATAATATTCACTACAAAAGATACGATCATAATCATAGAGGGCGTTAATGTATCTCCGGTAGCTCGAATTACATTGTTCCCAGCCATTGGAATCACAACAAAAGGAAGGCCCAAATACCATATAGTCATATATTCAAAAATAAGATCTAATGTAGAATCACTCGCTCCAAGCATGCTAAAGAGTGGACGAATTGTCGATATACCAATTATTACTAGGATGACGACTATCAATACTGCCAATACAATCCCATCAGCTACTAATCGTTGAACTTTGTGTGTATTCCCTGATCCGATTGCTCTAGAAACAGTTGATGATAATCCAATTCCTAGTCCCAGAGAAATAGAGTTCAATACCATAACAACGGGAAATGTGAAGCCCATAGCAGCAAGTTCCAAAACACCCAGCTGCCCCACGAAATATGTATCAACAGCGTTAAATGCAGACATTGCAAGAAGTCCAAAAAGCATTCCTGTAGACATTTTAATAAGCGTTAAGGTGATTGAACCTTCAAGAAGATTATTCTTTTAATCAAGAAATGCTCCTTTAAGATGAGGAATTGCATTGTTTCTATTATATCAAGATAGTCGTTCATGTGTTTCTTCATCTCATTACTATACATACCTAATAGTTGTATGGTCAACTTTTATACAAAAGATATTCATCGTCGCATAAAGAATTTACTTAACCTTGAAGTAATCATTCGTTGCAAAAGCGCTTTATATTATATCCTCTTGTGTTGTATAATACCCTATATGCAAACGATACCTATTAATACATACAATTCTCCAAATGTGATTCTAGAACTCATCTATCGTTTAAAAGTAAAAGATGTGATGACAAAAAATATCATCACAGTAACGAGAGATGCTACACTTAGAGAAGTACAACATCTAATGAGAAACAATTCCATAACGGGAGTCCCCGTTGTTCAACAAAAACGACTTATTGGAATAGTTAGTATGGATGACATCATAAGGGCATTAGATGATGGATATATTGAAGAAAGGGTTGAAAAGCATATGAGTCAGCAACTCATAGTCCTTGAAGAAGATATGCCAATCTCATTCGCAATTAGTTATTTTGATAGATATCGCTACCATAGGTTCCCCGTTCTTTCAAAGCACAAAGAGATAGTGGGAATGGTTACCACAAGAGATATCTCAACACGGCTCCTTTGGGAAATTAATCATGAGGTTGAGAATCTTGAGAGAATGATTAAGACTACTAAAGTAAGAAATGGAATGACTCGCGAAATTCAAACATTTCCTATTATGCAACATGACTTTGAAAATGCCGGATTTGCTTCAACAGAAATAAAAAAACAATTGAAACAGATGGAAGTATTTCCTAGAACAATCAGAAAAGCAGCAATTGCAAGCTATGAATTAGAAATTAATATTGCTGTCCACTCTGTTGGGGGAAAAATCACTGCTGAGTATGGACCTGATGAAGTAATCATAACAGCACAAGATAATGGTCCTGGTATAGAGGATATTGATAAGGCAATGGAACAAGGATTCTCTACAGCAAATGAATGGATTAGATCTTTAGGATTTGGAGCTGGTATGGGATTACCTAATATAAAATCGGTCTCTGATCAATTTCACATAACTAGTTCTCCCACAGGGACTACAGTGACAACTGTAATTCAATTTAGCGAACAAGAAAAAACAAGATTACAACAAGAATTCAAGGAGTCAACCGAATGATAACTATGAGAGATCTGAGTAAGAAGTTAGGATATACTATCATTGTAATGGGCAGGGAAGAAGCTGCTGTTACAGGTGGATACACTGGAGATTTACTTTCTGATGTGATGGGCAATGGGCAAGAAGGAGAGATCCTTATTACTATACAAGCACATAAAAACACTATTGCTGTTGCTTCTCTCCTTGGTCTTAGTGGAATCATCATTTGTAATGATAGAGATATTTCAGATGATATGAAAGATGCCGCAAAAGAACATGGAATAACATTATTTGCAACAGGCGATACTCAATATAAAGCAAGTGTTACTCTAGCATCTCTATTGACCTAGCTCATGCGCTATTGCATTGATCTTCACAACCATTCCTGCCTTTCTCCTTGTGGTGAGAATGCCCTACTCCCATCGATCCTTGCCCTAGAAGCAAGTGAGAAGGGTGTAGATATTCTTGCTCTCAGCGATCACAATAGCACAAGAAACCTTGTTGCTTTTGAAGAAGCTGCCCAGATAGTAGGTATTACTCCTATATTTGGCATTGAAATCACGACGATTGAAGAAGTACATCTACTTTCACTTTTTGAACATCTTGAACAAGCGTTAGAATTTGGAAAACTTATTGATACATCTCTTATTAAATATAAGAATGATCCCTCTTTATTTGGGGACCAGCTTGTAGTCGATGTCATGGGTAATATTATTGATAGAGTCGAACATATGCTTTATGGGCCATCAAAACTTTCTTTCGAAACTCTCATTCATGAAATATTACTTCATGATGGTCTTGCCATCCCAGCCCATATAGACAGACCAAGCAATAGTGTGTTGGCAAA